>Ga0209632_10000140_pt1 | contig 72816 bp, 76 predicted proteins | sample COG_10_FD_184754 | JGI IMG/M metagenome (GOLD analysis project Ga0209632, IMG submission 184754) | Pelagic Microbial community sample from North Sea - COGITO 998_met_10 (SPAdes) (version 2) | ecosystem: Environmental > Aquatic > Marine > Neritic zone/Coastal water | place: Helgoland, sampling...
ATTAATAATTTTAATTTTGTTTCAACTGCGGGTGGTGCTTTTTTAGAATATCTTGAAGGAAAAGAACTTCCTGGTATAAAGGCTCTTAATTAACATGTCAGAACTTAACAAAATTGCATTAAAAATATTGTCTAATGGCAAGGGAATCCTTGCAGCAGACGAAAGCAATGGAACCATGACTAAAAGATTAGAATCTGTCAATGTACCGTCCAGCCCAGAAAATAGACTTTTATTTAGAGAAACTCTCTTTTCATCAAGTGGAATGAAAGATTTTATTGGTGGTGTTATTTTGTATGATGAAACTATCAACCAAACATCTAACTTGAAGCAGACTATTCCAGAATTAATTTCTAAGTCTGGAGCAGTTCCGGGAATTAAAGTTGATACAGGGGCAAAAATTCTAGCAGGCTCCCATGAGGAAAAAATTACAGAAGGCTTAGATGGCTTAAGAGAAAGACTACAAGACTATTACAAACTTGGAGCAAGATTTACAAAGTGGAGGGGTGTTTTTAATATTTCAGATAATTATCCAAGCAAATTATCCATGCACTCTAATGCTCATGCACTTGCAAGATATTCAGCTTTAGTCCAAGAATGTGGAATGGTTCCAATTGTAGAACCTGAAGTTTTAATGGATGGAGATCATTCTGCTGAAACTTGTTTTAATAAAACTTCTGAAGTTATTAAAAAATGCTTTGAAGAATTAATAATTAATAAAATAGATCTAAGTGGAATAATTTTAAAACCTAACATGATTTTAGCAGGAACTACTGCTGACAAAAAAATATCAAGTGAAGAAGTTGCAAAGCTTACCCTAAAATGCTTAAAAGAAAATGTACCAACTGAAGTACCAGGAATTGCTTTTTTATCTGGTGGACAAACAGAAATAGAAGCAACAGAAAATTTAAACTTAATTAATAAGTATAATGACACAAATTTTATTATGACTTATTCATATGGAAGGGCCTTACAACAAAGTGCACTTAAATTTTGGTCAAAAGACATTAATAATACTAGTGGTACTCAAAAAGTCTTCAACCACAGAGCAAATATGTGCACGCTTGCAGCTCAAGGCAAATGGTCAAAAGAAGTTGAAGCAAAATAAAATAAATAAGAAATTTGTTTATCTAATTTCTCCAAATAAAATATCTAATATAAATTTTTACGATGATTTGGCTCTAGTATTTAGTTCAAAAAAAATAAGTTTCTTTCAGCTAAGACTTAAAAAAGAAACAAATTTAAATAAACTAATTATTGGAAAAAAAATTAAGAAAATTTGTAACAAGTACAAAGTTAAATTTTTAATCAACGACGACCCTCTACTTGCTAAAAAACTAAATGCAGACGGGTGCCATTTAGGTCAAAAAGATATGGACTTAATAAAAGCTAGAAAAATATTAAAGAACAAAATTATTGGTGTGACCTGTCATAATTCTATAAATCTAGCAAAGAGAGCAATTAAAGATGGTGCTGATTATTTAGCTTTTGGTGCATTTTATGCAACTAAAACTAAAACAGTTAAATATAGAGCCAGTTTAACTGTATTAAAATCTATAAAAAAAATAACCTCCTTACCAATTGTAGCTATTGGAGGTATAAAGCTTAGTAATTATAAAAAACTTTTATTGAATAAAGCTAACTTTTTGGCTATTTCAGGCTACATTTGGAATAATAAAAAATACAAACCATTAGAAGCTATTAGAAAATTAAAATGAAATTATACGCAAGTGAAATTAGAGTTGGAATGTTAATTGAATATAAGAATGATCTTTGGCAAGTCTTAAAAACACAACATGTAAAACCTGGCAAAGGTGGTGCTTTTGCCCAAGTTGAGATGAAAAGTGTTAACAAAAATACAAAATTAAATGAAAGATTTAGATCAAGTGAGTCTGTTGAAAAAGCTTCATTAGATGAAACAAAATTTAATTATCTTTATAGTGATGAAACTGATTATTATTTCATGGACCCAAAATCTTATGAACAAATAAATATTAAAAAAGAAACAATTGGAGAAAAAGGTAAAATGTTAACTGAAAACTTAGATGTCAGTATAAGTTTTTATAATGAAAAACCTTTAACAGTTGAATTGCCTAATCAGGTAACATGCACGATTGATACAACTGATGTTGCTTTAAAAGGGCAAACAGTTTCTTCTTCTTACAAACCCGCAACTTTAGATAATGGTGTAAATATTCAAGTCCCTCCATTTATTGAAAGCGGAGATAAAATCATAGTTGATACTAGAACTATGGAATATATCAAAAAAATATAAATCATATGCAATCAATCTCAGCCAATCTAAATGTCATGATAAAGGCTGCAGAAAAAGCATCTAGAGCTTTAATTAGAGATTTTGGAGAAATAGAAAAACTACAAGTTTCAATCAAAGGACCTACTGATTTTGTATCAAATGCTGATTTAAAAGCTGAGAAAATAATTATAGAAGAATTAAAAAAAGCAAGACCCTACTATTCTATTATTAGTGAAGAAGATGGTTCTGAAACTAATAAAGATAAAGAACATACATGGATAATAGATCCTATAGATGGCACTACTAATTTTTTACATGGCGTTCCTCACTTTGCAATTTCAATTGCTTTAAAATCTGGTGATGAAATAGTTTCAGGATTAATTTATGATCCAATAAAAGACGAAATGTTTTATGCTGAAAAAGAAAGTGGAGCGTTCTTTAACAATCAAAGAATTAGAGTATCCAAAAAAAGAGAGCTTAATAGCTGCTTGTTTGCAACAGGTGGTGTTTCAAAAAATGAAGTTGATTTGCCTTTAAGAAAATCTGGAAGTGCAGCACTTGATATTGCCTATGTTGCAGCTGGTAGGTACGATGGTTATTTTCAAAATGATCTAAATTTGTGGGATATAGCTGCTGGCATAATATTGGTAAAAGAGGCAGGTGGCTTAATTAATGAAATTGACCTCTCACAAAATAAAAACATCAAAATACGAGCTTCTAGCATGGCAATTAATGACAAAATGCTTGAAAAATTAAATAACTTTTAATTGTTTTATAAAATTCTTTTGCTATAAATCTCGGTATGAAAAAAGACATACATCCGGACTACCACACAATTAAAGTAGAAATGACTGATGGAACTCAATTTGAGACAAGATCAACTTGGGGAAAAGAAGGAGAAGTTTTAAAACTAGAAATCGATCCAAAATCACATGCTGCTTGGACTGGTGGAAAGCAAAAATTAATGGATAAGGGTCGTGTAAGTAAATTTAATAAAAAATTCCAAAACTTCAGATCAGAAAAGAAAGATTAAATGTCAAACGTACCATTAATGCCAATGGCAACAGCTGTTTGGTTAGTAGAAAATACAACACTTACTTTCAAACAAATTTCAAAGTTTTGTAATTTACACGAGGTTGAGGTCCAAGGAATTGCAGATGGTGAAGTTGCAAAAGGAATAATGGCTTATAACCCTATTATATCAGGTCAACTTACTAGAGAAGAAATTGAACTAGCATCTAAAGATGAAAATAAAGAATTACAGATAAAAAATACTGATATTGAAATTTCAACTGAAGATAAAAAAATTAAAAAATATATTCCTTTATCTAAAAGACTAGATAAACCAGATTCAGCTTTATGGCTAATCAAACATCATTCATTACTAAAAGATTCACAAATAGCAAAACTAGTTGGAATAACCAAGGCTTCTGTTACAACAATTAAAAATAAAAGTTATTGGAATTATAATAATTTAAACCCTAAAGACCCTGTAGCATTGGGACTGTTTTCTCAAAAGGATCTAATTGAAGCAATTGAAAAAGCTGAAAGAAGAATAAAAAGAGAAAAAAAAGAGAAAGAGAAAGCAAAACTAACAAGAGAAGTTTCAAACATTGAGCAATTTTGATAGACACCAAAATTATATAATGGTAGTTAAACATTCTTAAAAAAGATTTATGAAAATAGAAGTTAAAGATAATAATATTGAACAAGCACTTAGGGTTCTTAAAAGAAAACTACAAAGAGATGGTTTTTTTAAAGTAGTAAAATTAAAAAGTGTTTATGAAAAACCTTCTGAAAAGAAAAAAAGAATTCTACAAGAAAATATTAAAAGAGTTAAAAAGCTAAATAAGCTAAAGAATAGAATTTAAATATACCGCGGGGTGGAGCAGTCTGGTAGCTCGTCAGGCTCATAACCTGAAGGTCGGCGGTTCAAATCCGTCCCCCGCAACCAATCCCACTAACCCTTTTTTGATTTTTATAACATTCAGAAAATAATCTTACCACACCATGGACATACTCTGAGTCAAAAATTAACCACAATCCCTACAATCTTCTTCGTAAAAATCCTGCTGTAAATGTTAATTTAATATCTATTAAATTATTTTTGTATTTTAAATTTAAAATTTTTATAAAAGTTTAAATAGGTTAATTCCAAAATTTCCTACCTTTGTAGCTTTATCAAATCCAATGAATTGTTTTGCTGTAAAATTATTATTAAAAAATATTGAAGAAAAAACTCTTTCTATCTTTTGGTCTATTTCATGGAAGGAAAATACTTTATTATTGTTAATTACAAGAATGGTTTCAATATTGTCTATTATATTATGAAGTTTCTCATTATCTCTTCTATAATCCCACAATGTATCTATATGATTATTGATAGTTTTGAATTCAATATCAGGATATAATATGGCCACTTCAGACAAAGAAAGTTTTTTTTTAAACTTATCAATTGCTATTGTGTTGGATGATGGATCAACAAATATCCATTGATTTTCATCCCACACCTCTACAGCTGTATGACCATTCATCCAAATGATTCTAGAGGTTTCATTTAATGAGTCCATTAGGAATAGGAATATTTTAGATGCTTCTGAGCAAATTTCCAAAAATTTTTCATCTTTATTTAATATTTGGTTATGATTTCTAACAAAATTTCCAAGCGACATTTCTTGAATCGATCTTGTAATTTCTACAGATATTTTAATTTTATCAATTAATGGTTTATCTTCATAAAATAAAACCTTTTCTATTATTTCACGGGGGAGTGTGCTGTTTGTTGCAGGTAAATTATAAAATTCTACTTCGTTTATTGGTTCAGCATTAAATTTGTTCAAACTTTTATAGTAATCAACTTTAAAGAATGGGAAAGGTTTAATCACCAAGTGATTAAATAAAAAAAAAATAATTAAAAAAAATAAAAAGCAATGTAAAAAAAAAAATAAATTTTTATGTTCCATTAAAATTTAAACTTAGATTTTATACTATCTTTGAGGAATGCATTTACAGTTTCAGTTGTCAGAGTATTATACGATTTCCCAAATTTATTAATTTTTTCTATCATACTGGGGGGTATAGTTATAATTTGACAACCAACCTGTTTTGCTTGTAAATAATTATAAGGCTCCCGCACACTTGCCCAGAGAATTTCAATATTTTTATAATTTTTTGTTAGTATTAAGCTTTTTTTAAATTGTGGAATTGGATCTTTGCCAGCATCACCAGCTCTTCCAGCAAAAATAGATATAATTGTTTTAGATTTTTTATTTAATATTTTAAATATTTTTTTTACTTGTTCAAAACTATAAACAGCAGTTATGTTGAGTTTAATATTTTTTTTACTCAATTCTTTAATAAGTTTCCCAGAGAAAATATTTTTTGAATTCACTATTGGTATTTTAACATAAACATTTTTTCCCCAATTTTTAATTTCTAATGCCTGCTCTTTCATGGATTGATAGTCATCTCCAAAAACTTCAAACGAAATAGGTTTATTTTTTGATAGTTTAATTAATTCAATAGAAAATTTTTTATAATCTTTGGCGCCTGCTTTACGCATTAGACTTGGGTTTGTAGTAAAACCTTTAACGATATTTTTTTTTGCAAATTTTTTGAATAGAGTCTTATCAGCAATGTCACAATAAATTTTTGTCATATGGATAATAAATATTTAAACATAATAATGAGAAAAATAATTATTATTACTTAATTATTTTCAAAATATAATATCATTTTTTAAGAAATTTTATATATCATATTTGCTTTTTTATTTTATATTTTTTGGGAAACAATTAATTTTGATGTATTTTTAATTTTTTTCTTACCTAAAAAATTAATTATCTTGTTTAGCTCTTTTTTAAAATCTAATCTAAAATTTTCTAAATTTATCTTTATGTACATTTTTTTATCTAATTTTTTTAAATTAGATTGAAATTTTTTTGTAAAAATAAATAATCATCTAAATTGTCAGAATATAAAAATTTATTTTTATATTTATATTTAATGCCCCATCTTACAGTGCTAAAATTTAGATACTTTTTAATATATTCCTTTATTCTATCAAAATTTTTTAATTCATAAAAGATTAACTGAAATTTAAAAATTAAAAATTTTTGATTTTTAATCTTATCCAAAATATCATTAATATCATGATTTTGATTTTTATTTTTCTAGCATCAGTTTTTCTTAATATTGTTTTAAATTTTTTTAAACTATTTTTTTTAATAAATATGAATTTTGAATATGGAAAAATTTTTTTTATAATCAAAAAATTAAAGATATTTTTAGGTTCTTTTTCAATTAAGAGTTCTTTGTTTGATTTAATATAAAAATTAAGAAAATCTTTTCTTATTTTATCTACAGTGTCATCAGAAAAATCCTTATTATCAAAGTTATCATAACTCTTATTTTTTAACATTTTTCTCCACACATAATATGGCTCCAACCACAAAGAAGAATCAAGATTTAAAGGTAATTACTTAGATAAAATTGTAGTACCAGAACCTGGAAAACCAAATATAAATATATATTTCTCACCTAACAAAATTTTATTTAAATTTTTAATATGCATATAATTTTTTTAAAACAATAAGTAGATAGCATTATTAAAAAAGGATAAATGTATAGTCTGTATCTTAAGTCATAATCTATAAAAGACAAAATTAAAAATATAATAACAATTAATAAGCACCCCAAAATAAATTTAAGAAACTTTGTGTTTAAGGTGTTTTTCTTAAATATATAAATTAATAAAGGTAAGTACAAAATTGTAAAATAGAATAAATTTAAAGTAATATGTTTTAAAGAGTATCCCTTAAAAAAAAATGAAAAAAGATAAAGTGTTCTTAAAACATATATTTTAAAAATTGAAAATATATTTACATAATCAACAAGAACACGATCATCAATAACAATTCCATTGACTATTTTTGTAAAAAATATTTTGTAACAAATGTTAATGATAGGTACATTTATCCCTAAAATATTAAACGTATAACTAATAAAAAATAAAAATATGTAAAATGCAAAATATAAATAAAAAAATGTATGATGTCTGAAATTTTTTTGTAAGAAAATTATGTAACTAAGAATAAAAAAAATAAATATTGATTGTGGTTTAATTAATAATGCAAAAAAAGATAATAATATTACAGTTAATAATTTCTTTTTTAAAAGATAATAAATCGAAGCTAGCATTACTGCAACCAGAACTAAATCAGTCAAAGCATAATATGTCCACTGCAACATATCAAAGTTCAAAAAAAATAATAAATTAAAAAATAATATTTCGTATTTATTATTTAAATAAATTTTGAAGAATAAAAGGATTTTTTTTGTATAGATGACTATCAGTAGAAAGCAAATAAAATTAAAAAACTTAAATATAAGATAAAAATTATCAAATAAATTAATAAATTTAAAAATTAGGTAACTCATCAAGTATAATGGTTCTTCAATAATAAAAATTGATGATAATGAAGTAATTTCTACTGATGATCTCAGAAATGTTTTTGAGTCTGGGGAAAGTCTTAATTCAAAAAAAAAAAATAGACTAAAAAATAAAATTAAACTTAATATAACAAAAAAAAAATTCTTTTCCTTAATCATGATTGATCTATATAGTTAAAAGATTATATTTACAAAATAATATGTATAAAATTACAAAATTTATAATCAAATTATCGTTGATACTTTTTGTTATTTATTATCTTGCTAGCAATATTAATTTAAATTTTATTCAAATTTTACAAGAATATTATTTGCTTATTCTTATCGTGATACCAATATTATTTTTTAAAATATTTATAAATGCTTTAAAAATTTCATTTCTAATTAAAATTGTTAAAAAAAAATCACCTAATTTAAAAAGAATATTTGATATATTATTAACAGCACAACTTTCTAGCGCGTTTCCTGCTACCTTTGTGGCATCTAAAGTATGGGTTGATACAAATTTAGTTAAAATTTTTAAATTAAATTTTAATGATTATATTAAAATAAATTTTTTTATAATCATATTTAGTGTTCTCGTTTTGCTTTTACTATTAATTTTTATTAATAAGTTGAATTTAATATTATTTGCATTATTCTTTTTTTTGTTATTTTTATTTTTTTCAATAAAATATAAAGATTACATTACATATTTTTTTTTTTTTATATCAAACTTATTACTCAATAGTTTGATATCATTTATTACAATTTATTTTACTGACCCACATATTTTGCAAAATAATTTTATTCAAATATTAATTTCAACAATAATAGTAATGTATCTCAATCTATTTTCATTATTACCATTCAATATAGGATTTTCTCAAATGTTGTATGGTATGACTTTTGATTATTTTTCGCTTCCTGTAGATGTCGCAATATTGATAGCTACGATAAAACAAGTTTCGCAAATTTTTATAGTAATTTTTATTTCAATTTATTTAAAGAAAAATATAAAAGCAAATGAAAAATAAAATCTACATTACATTTTTAAATTAATATATTTGTTTTTTGATGTGTACCCACCATAAATAAACTTTCTCCATCCTGTTGCATTTGTTATTTTTGAAACAGAATGAATAGAATTTTTATTTGACAAAAAAAATACTGCAGTATTTTTTTTTGGTTTTATTGACTTAAAAATAACTTTGTTTTTTCTATGTATTATAAAATTTCCACCATTACCTCCAATGTTTTTTTGATCTTCTAGATAAATTAAAAAAGCAAGAATAGTTCCATCGCTATCACAATGTGGTTCTCTATAATATTCATTTGATGCAGCTGACAAGTCGAATCTTAAGTAACAATCATCATTTTTTTTTTCATAAAATATATATTTTATCATAATTTTAATTTTGTTAAAAAATTTATTTTTAGGGATTAATTTAGCAAACTCTTTGAGATAAAATGATAAATTAAAAATAAATTTATTCTTTTTGTTAAAATCATTGTTAAATTTTAATCTACTTAAATTTTTTTTTAATTGTAAGTCTTGATGTACAAGTTTTTTGAGAATTTTTTTATAAAATTTTTTCGAATTAATTTCTTGATAAAATTTTAACCAATATTTATTATTATCAATATATTTAAAAAAATTAGGATTATCATTTGATAAGAATCTTCTATTACCCATAACTTTTTTATATTTTATAAAATCTTTATATTTTGGAAATTGACTCAATAAATGATTTAAATACTTATCTTCAAAAAAGTTATCAACGATTAATATTGGATATGGATAATTAATTATTTTTGATTTACTAAAATTTATCATCAGTATTTTGTGATTTTATAGATAAATAATACCATAAAAGATAAACTTATGTGAGTAAAACGTATTAGGATATTTCTATTATATTTTTTCATTGTTTTATATTTTTCAATGAATTGTTTAAGCGAATTCTTATGGGAAAGACTATCATTGTGTCTCCTAAAATACGATATATTTTGTTGTAATTTCAAGGGTTTTGAAAACTTAATCATTCTTAACCACATTTCATAATCCATATTAAATTTTAATTGTTCGTTAAAAATACCTACTTCATTAAAAAAAGACTTTTTCCAAAAGACAGATGGTTGTGAAATGACATTATTAACACAAAGTAAATTAAAGTTTAGTCTTTTTAATAATAAACTTTTATAAAAATTGATTATTTTATTTAAAATTTTTTTATTACCAAAATTTTCACATAAACCAATAATCCATTCATAATTATTATTCTCTTCAAAACTTTTTTTTATACAATAAAGGGCATTTGAGTTTAATTTGTCATCACTATTTAAATATGAGAAATATTTACCACTTGCTATTTTAAAACCTTGATTTAAAGCAATTGTCATTCCAACTTGATTATGTAATATTTTTTTTGATAAATTATCTTGATAAAGTTTTTCAATAATTTTTAGGGTAGAGTCTTTTGAACCGCCATCAGAAAAAATTAATTCAATTTTTATCGATCTATCTTGAATCTTTATTGACTCAATTGTTTCACTTAAAAATTTTTCACTATTATAGGTCGGGATTACTATTGAAAAATCAATACTCACTAAAAATGCTTTTTGTTTTTAATAGAATTATCTTTTTTATTCTTTAATTTTTTTTTAATTACAATATCCTCAAGTTTGTTGTTAAGATCATTTACTTTTTGTAATAAATTTAAAATAATAAATAGAAATATTAAAAAAGTTGAAAATATTAAAAAGTTAACTGGACTAATTATACCTACTGAGTTTGCTAACCTTTCTATAAATTCAATATTTAAACTAAGTATTGATAAAATAAATAATAACGTTAACCATATTAAAATATTGTCTATCTTGATAAATTTTTTTTTTACCAAATAAAACGGTAACAAAAATAAAAAGATTATAGCAACATATTTAATCATATGAATTATTTAGTACCCGATTTAACACAAAAAATAAAGTTATTAGAAAAAAATCTAGTCCTCCAAAAAAATTAATACTTGAATTACCACTTAATCTTTTCCTTTGGTTAATTCTTATAATTGAATATTTCAATTTTTTTTTTAATAATTTTAGTATAATCTGAGGTTCTGGGTAATTAATAAAATAGTCATTTTTAATTTTTTTCATAGCATTTACTTTTAACCCCATCATTCCACAATTATAATCATGTATCTTTAAACCAAATGGTTTATTAATAATTAGATTAATCATTTTTTTAGAGGCTATTTTAAAATAATTTTGCTTAAATAAAATTTTTCTATCTCCAAGTATAAAATCATTTAGATCCAACATTTTAAAAATATCTTTAATATATTTTGGATGATGTTCACCATCAGAGTCTATTCTACAAAATTTTTTATAATTATTTTTTAATGCGTAATTTATTGCAAATTTTAAGCAAAAACCTATGCCATAATTATGTTTCAAGTTTATTATTTTTAAACTTTTATTTTTTTTAGAAAAATATAATTCTTGATCTGATCCATCATTTATAATTAAAATGTCAAAACTAGATTGGTAGAGATTGCCAATTTCAATTAACAATTTTCTCAAACTCCTTTCATCGTTATAACACGGTATAAATAATAAGTTTTTCAATTTAATTCAAAAAGTATTTGATAGTATGGTTTAAAAGATCAAAATTTTTAATCTCTTTAATTTGAGGTTTATATTTTTTAGATAAAAAAATATACCTAGGATATTTATTAATTTTTTTTTTATCTAAAAAAATGCCCTCATAAACCTTATTTTGAATGTTAATAATATTAAAAGAAAATTTTGAAGATAATAGTTTTGTTGGAAGTTTATAGGTGTTTAAAATACTTGCTACTTCATTTAACAACTTTGATGGCCCTCCATATGAATAAAAAATTTCACACATAATGCCTATTCCTACTGCTTCTCCATGTCTTAAATAATCTTTTTTAAAAGATTCATCTGTAGCCATTTCCATTGCATGTGCAAATGTATGACCAAAATTTAAATTAAGTCTGGTATTTTTTTCATAAATATCATTTTTAAAAAAGTGAATCTTAGTTTTTAAGGTTTCTGATATTATTCTTTTAAGAGTTTTAAATTTTCTTTTTTTAACATCTTCATGATAATTAATTAAATCTTTTAAAATATTTGATTTTTTTATTAACCCACATTTAATTATTTCTGGTATTCCAGCAAAATATTCTCGATCAGGGAGATTATCGATTATATCTTTGAATATCATAACACTTTTTGGGTGATAATATGTTCCAACTGAATTGATTATGTTATTATAGTTTATTGCTGTCTTTCCACCTATACAACTATCAATAATTGCTGTCATCGTTGATGGTATATGAAAATATATCATTCCTCTCAAATAAAGACTTGCTGTTAAATTTGAAATATCTCCTACAACACCACCTCCGCAGGATATAAAAATAGAATTTTTTGTAAATTGATTTGCAATTAAGATATCAATTATTTTAAATAATATTTTACTATTTTTATTTTTTTTTTTTCCAGAAATTTTCACTAAAATTAATTTTACTCCAATTAATTTTAACTCGTCTCTTATTAAATTAATTATCAATTGATCTATTTTTTCATCATATGCTAATAATATTTTCTTATCTGACTTAACACTTTCAACTTGATTAACTATGTTATCTTTGATTTTATCAGAAATTATTACATTATGATTTTCATCATTTATTTTATAATTTATAATCATTTATAAATTTTAAATATTTTATCATCTTTCATTCTAAGTTTTGCATTTTTAAGATCTTCTATTATATCTACTGAAAAACTATCACCTTTCATTTTAAGTGTTTTTATTTTTAATCCAATCTCTAAAGCTCTTAACAACTCAATATCTTCAATTTCCTCTAAATTAGTTTTTTTGGATTTTGAATATTTTATTAAAGCTTGTGGTAGAAAAGAGATAATAGACAAATGTTTTTTAATTTTTTTTGATGGAAGTTTGAATGCAAATGGAATTTGTGCTCTAGATAAAAATAGAACATTATCTTTTTTATCTGTAACTATTTTAACAATATTCGGATTATTTAAATTTTCTAATTGGAGATGTGGTAAAATTATATCTATGTTTTTATTTTTGAGATGAAAGTCTATAATTTTATCAATGTGATACGGGCTTATTAAAGGTTCATCACCCTGCACATCAACAATAAGATCATATTTTTTTTTTAACTTTAGATAAGCTTCACAAATTCTTTCTGTACCATTTATATGATGTGAGGAAGTTATTATAGCTTTTGCCTTAAATTTTTTTGCAACATTCATAATTTTTTCATCATCACAACATATAAATATGTCATCAAGTTTTTTTGATAATTTTGCTCTTCTGTAGGTATGAATTACTAATGGAATACCTTCTATTTCTAGTAATGGTTTTTGTGGTAATCTTGAGGAATTGATTCTAGATGGTATTAATCCAATTATTTTCATTTTGATGTCCATCCCCCATCTATATAAAAATTTTGGCCCGTTATATAAGAGGATTTATCTGAAATAAGATAGACTATTAATTCTGCAATTTCTTCTGGGTTTGCCCATCTTTTAAATGGAATATTTTTTATTGTCCAATTATACAATTTTTTATTCTTTTTAAATTTATCGAAATAAGATGTTTTAGTAAAACCTGGGCAAACATTATTAATTTTAACATATTTTGGGCATTCAATTGCTATACACTTGGTAAATGCGTCCAGAGCACCTTTTGATGAGCCATACGCTGACAATTCATCAAATCCCCTGGATCCAACAATTGAACTTAAATTAACAATTGACATCTTTTTTTTATTTGTAATTGCCAAACTAATCATAACCTTACATAGCTGCACTATTGAGAAAAAATTATGTTCAAAGACTTTTTTGTATTCTTTAATATCTGTATTTAAAAAATTTTTTCTAAATCTAATACCTGCATTATTAACTAGGCTATTAATAAATAGATTGTTTTTTTTTTGAAAATCAATTATTTTTTTTAATGTAATCCTACTTCTAACGTCTCCCAAAATAATTTTACATTTATCTTTGTAAGCTTTGTTTAAATCATTATAGTCTTTTTTTGATCTTGTAACTCCAATTACAAATGCATTATTTTTAATACATAGTTTTAAACAACTAAGGCCTATGCCTTTTCCAACTCCAGTTATAAGTACTATTTTTTTTTTAAGCATTCTTTATTAAAGTCTTACTATTTTTTAAAAAATTTTTATCATTTAATACCTCACTTTCATATGAAAATCTTTCAATAGTAATATCAATATTTTTTGATAACTTAAATTTAATTCTCTTTCTTACTTTTAATGACCAATCAACATCTTCACCTTGTTGATGGTCTAAATAATTTGAAAATAAATTTTTTTTTATAAATTTTTTCTTTAAAATGAGGTAGGATCCATGGAAATACATATATCTTCTATCCTTTAGATTGTAAGGGCAAAGTGATTTGCCAATTCTAGGATAGTCCAAAAATACCCAATCCAAATACCTTTTTTTATCAAGAGTTTTTATTTTTGGTATTAATAAATCATTTTTTAAAATTTCTTTTTCAATATCTTTTAATTTAAATTTATTTATAACGAAATAGTCTAATGACATGATTAAATTAGAATAATTAGATAATTTAACTGCTAAGTTTCTTTTCTTTCCTAATGTTATTTTTTTTGATTTCAGATTAATTAAACGTACACCTTTAATAGAAATATTTTTTTTGTTAAAATTAGTTAAAATTATTATTTCATGGTTTTTTAATTTAAATATTTCTTTATATTTTTTTATTTTAGGCTTTAAATTATTGCTAACATTATAAGTTAGAAAAATAATACTCCACCCTTTTTTATCTACACTAGAATTTGTTAATTCATTTTTTAAAAAATAATTTTCATTATAGTTTTTTAAAAAAAAATTTATTGTTTTTATTAGGAGTTTTCTTAAAGTAAAAAAAAAAAAATAATCTAAAAATTTTTGAGCAAAATAATTATAAGAAAAAAATGAAATAATATTTTTTTTTATCATCAGTCTTAATCATACAGTTAATCTAGTGATTTTGTTATTTCTTCAACCATTTTTTTTGCATCAGCAAATAACATTAGTGTATTTTCTTTGTAAAATAGATCATTATCTATTCCAGCATAGCCTGGCGAAAGACTTCTTTTAACAAATAATACTGACTTACATTTCTCGACGTCTAGAATTGGCATACCATAAATTGGGCTTTGAGGATCTGTTTTTGCTGCTGGATTTGTAACATCATTTGCACCTATTACAAAAGCCACATCGGCATTAGCAAAATCATTATTTATTTCTTCTAACTCAAAAACTTCATCATATGGAACATTAGCTTCAGCAAGTAATACATTCATATGCCCGGGCATTCTTCCAGCTACAGGATGTATTGCATAAGTAACTTTAATATCATTTTTTTTAAGTGTATCCACCATCTCTCTTAGCGCGTGCTGTGCTTGAGCCACTGCCATTCCATAACCAGGAACAATTATAACCGATGATGCATTTTTCATAAGAAATGCAGCATCTTCGGCATTTCCACTTTTAACAGGTTTTTGCTCTTTGTTTCCAGAAGTTGCTGCTTGTTCTGTTGCTCCAAATCCACCAAGAATAACATTAAAAAAAGATCGGTTCATACCTTTGCACATTATATATGATAAAATTGCACCTGAAGATCCTACTAAGGCACCTGTAATTATTAATGCAGTATTTTCCAATGTAAAACCAATACCTGCTGCAGCCCATCCAGAATATGAATTTAACATTGATATAACAACTGGCATATCTGCTCCTCCAATTGGAATTATTAATAAAAAACCAATTAAAAAAGAAATAACTAATAAAGCCCAAAATAAGTTTGAAGATTGAGTTGAGCATAAGAGGTAGGTCACAACTACTATTGATATTAATATCAAAGCGTTAAGTGGATGTTGACCTTTAAATGTTATTGGCGAACCAGACATTATTCCCTGGAGTTTTAAAAAAGCAATTATTGAACCTGAAAATGTTATTGCACCAACTGCTGCACCAATAGACATTTCAATTAAACTTCCAAGCTTAATATTTCCAGGTGATCCAAGATTAAAAGCTTCAGGGTTTAAAAAAGCTGATATTGCAACAAATACTGCCGCAAGTCCTACAAGACTATGAAAACCAGCCACAAGTTCTGGCATAGCTGTCATGGGTATTTTATAAGCAATGAAAGCACCGATTACTCCACCTATTGAAAGAAAAATTAAAACATAAGCAAAACCATTTGAAAAATTTTCTACAGATAAAAATGTAACTATTATTGCAATTAACATTCCCAAAATACCAAAAAAATTACCTTGTCTAGATGTTTCTGGAGAAGATAGTCCTCTTAATGCTAAAATAAATAATACACCTGAAATAAGATAAAAAATTGCTGATAAATTTGCTGAAATCATTTCATATCTTTCTTTTTTTTCTTGTACATAGCGAGCATTCTTTGAGTAACTAAAAATCCTCCAAAAATATTTATTGCCGCTAAAGATATTGCTAAAAATCCGAAGATGCTTGAATTATTAAAAACAGCATCAGAATTTCCAGCTAAACCAGCAATAATAGCACCTACTATAATTACTGATGAAATTGCATTTGTTACAGACATCAAAGGTGTATGTAGAGAAGGTGTAACGCTCCATACAACATAGTATCCAATAAAGATTGAAAGAATAAAGATGCTCAGTCTAAATATAAAGGGATCTATTTCCATAATTTTATGTAATTAAAGTTTTTTCAATTATTTCATCTTCAAGGTTAATATTAATCTTTTTATTTTCCTTATCATATAAATTTGACACAAAGTTAAACATATTTTTTGAATATAAGTTTGATGCTGAAATGGGCAGCTTGTTAAGAATATTTGTTTCTCCCATAATTTTTATGCCATTTTTAATCACAATTTTATCAACTTCAGTAAACTCTGCGTTTCCCCCTTGAACTGCAGCTAAATCATAAATAATAGATCCTACTTGCATATTATCAATCATGCTCCCTTTAACTATTAAAGGTGCTTTTTTTCCAGGAATTAAAGCTGTACAAATTACAATATCAATTTTCTTTAAAGTTTCTGCTAATAACTCTTCTTGTTTTTTTTTAAAATCATCAGAAGCTTCTTTTGCATATCCACCTTCTGTTTCTAGATTTTCAGATCCTTCTACGGTTAAAAACTTTCCACCTAAACTTTCAACCTGTTCTTTTGAAGCCATTCTTACGTCTGTGGCAAAAACAATTGCACCCATTCTTTTTGCAGTTGCAATTGCTTGTAAACCAGCAACACCTGCACCAACAACTAAAACTTTTGCTGCAGGAATAGTTCCTGCTGCTGTCATCATCATTGGTATTGCTTTTTCAAAGTTAGCAAATGATTCAATTACAGCTTTATAACCAGCAAGGTTTGCTTGTGAAGAAAGAATATCCATTGATTGCGCTCTGGTTATTCTGGGAAGCATCTCTAAAGAAAAAATATTTATTTTTTTTTTAGATAAATTTTCTATTTTTTCTTTATTATCATAAGGACTAAATACTCCAATAAGTGTTTGATTTTCTCTTAAATTTGAGAGATTTTCATCAGACAATAAGCCCAGCTGAACAATGACATCACCACTGCTTAAAATTTCAACTTCATTGTTGTAAATCTCAACACCTAATTCTTTGTAATCGTTATCTTTAAATCCTAAATGCTCACCGTATTTTTCAGGTATATTAACTTCAAAACCAAGAGCTATGTACTTTTTTGCGATATCAGGTGTAATTGCAATTCTTTTTTCAATTTTTTGATTTTCTAATACTGAAACGATCTTCATATAGCTATTCTAAAGTAAGAACAAAGCCATTAAAACTAAAACACCTATTACAGCGACAGTTCCCCACAGTACAAACTTAGTAAAATTATTCCAAGTACTCTTATGGTTTTCATTATCCATATGAACTACTTTTGTCTTGCTTTAAATTTTGGATTTGTCTTATTAATTATATAAACTCTGCCTCTTCTCCTAACTAGCTTAGAATTGAGATCTCTTTTTTTTAATGACTTTAATGAGCTTTTAATTTTCATAGTTTTATTTTAGCCTGGCAATGTCCTACTCTTCCGTGTCTTAAGACAAAGTACCATTGGCGCTGAAGGGCTTGACTTCCGAGTTCGGAATGGGATCGGGTATTGCCCCTTCGCAATAATCACCAGGCAACGGTTTTATATGCATTTTTAAATTATATACAATAAAAAAATTAATTCATATTTTTAATTTAAGGTTTAAATATCCTATTTTTAAACTGTGTTTTTAGAATTATATAAATATTTCTCTAAACATTGCAATATTGGTCTGTATTTCTCAAATTCAATACAGGTTTTTAGTGGGTTTCTTTAGAGCTATATTGTCAGATAAAGCCCAGATTATTATGCCTATTGGATAAAAATAGATAATATTTAACCAATTATTAAAAAAATTTCCACTTGGAATAATTGGCCATAAAGTTAAATAGATTGAAATTAACAAACAAACTTCAAAGTCTTTAAATAGAGGTTTATTATTTAAACATTTTATCCAATGCACACCTAATTTATAATTCAATATAATAAAAATCATTAAAATAAAAAGAAAACCTACAATTCCAATTTCTGAAAGTAATTGCATATAAGTGCTATGAGGATGTGGGCTGCAAGTGTAATCAGAAATATTAAACTCTTCTTCATCACAAAAATTTCTAAAATTTTTAACACCAACACCTAAAATAATATTTTTTTTAAACATTCTTATTGCTGAAGTATAATGTTCATCATGTTGTTTGGTAAAAATATAAGTTTTATTTTTTGTATCATTCATGAACATCTCTTTTATTGTAACATCAATTATTCTTGTTCTTAAAGTTTCAGAAAAACTAAGAATCAATACAGTTAATATAGCCGCTGAATAAAAAACTTTTTTAAAAAAACTTTTATTCTTAAAGATTAAAAAAAACATTAATATCAAAGTTAAAATTATTAAAAATAATGCCGTTCTTTCTCCTGATAAAAAAACTAAAAATAATGTGAGCACACTTAACCCCAACAAAAAGTATAGCTGCTTATTAGATTGGTAAAAAAAGAGAGATAGACCAAATAAAATAGGAAATAGTCTAGATAAATAGCTTCCTAAAATTAGTTCATCTTCAAAGAAACTGGAAACTCTGGGCCCTGGATAAACTAATTTGAAGCCAAAAAGGTTTTGACCATAAAAATATTGAAAAATTCCATCTACTATAAGTGCTAAAAAACAAATTATTAAACAATCTAATATTTTTTTTAATAAACCTAAATCCTGGCTTAAAAAATAAGTCACAGCAATACTAAAAATTCCAAATCTTATATAAGTTATTGATATCCTTAAAGAGTCTAAATTTTGATTATTAACAAAACTATTAAAACAAATATAAAAATAAAATAAAATAAATAATTTAAAAAAAATATTATTAAAAAGATGAAATTTTTTTTCTTTAAAAGTTATCATTAAAAAAATGATAGAAACTAATGTGATAGCTAAGTCACTTAAAAAAGGCCCACTTATTAAAAATAAAGGTACTAAATAAATTAATATTTTAGGAAAATCTGATAATAAAATTTTATTCATAAATGTTAATTACTTTCTATTTAAATTAAAACATAGTCTAAAAAAGATTATTGCTTGAATTGCAACGGTAATTAACGGATCAAAGCTAAAATAATTTATCATAATAAATGGCAAAAAGCATAATATTAAATAAAAAAATAAAGTTGTATATAATGAGTATCTCGCAATCAACAAATGATGAAAGTGCTTTAAATCTTTTTCAAAAGGGCTTTTTCTATCTAAAATTCTTACAATAAATAATCTAAGCATATCTAAAACAGGAATTATTATTAAAGATATATACACAAAAATTGAAAAACTATTTTCCCTACTGTTATAAAGGTAGATTAATATATAGGGAATAATAGTTGCTAACATTAATGAGCCTGAGTTTCCTAAAAATAAACTACTACGCAAATTAAGAACTGTCACAAAACACAAAGAAAGAACCAAATATATTATTAGACTTTTTAGATTATGATCTAAATCAAAATAAACTAATATTAAAGTTAACAAAACTATAATATGGGAACCAAATAAACCATCAATACCATCCATAATTGCTAGGGAATAATGATATATTAAAAAACCAAAGATAGTAATAATAAGAGATAAGGAAATTAGATCCACATTTTCAGAAATAATAAAATTATTAAAAATCAAAACACTAGTATTAAAAAATTCAATATTTTGAAAAAGTAAAATATTGAATACTATAATAATAATTATTTTTTTTTGCGGTGTTATGCTTATAATATCATCAATAATCCCTAAAAAAAAAACAAAAAAAGTACCAAAAAGAATCAATATAATTCTTTCATCAATTAAATTGTTTTTTAAATAAAAGAAAAAATAATTACAAAATATATATAGAATTAAAGAAAAAAAAATTATTAAACCACCCGTTACTGGTACTTTTTTTTTATGGATTTTATTTTTTCCAGGACTGTCGACTAATTTAAATTTGATTATTGATTTTAGTAATCTTTTTTTTATAAGAAAATAAATTAATATTTGTGCTGAAAATACGTATAAAATATAATCATATTGCATATTTTTTATACCAGTTAACAAATCTTCTAACACCATCAGATATTTTTATATTTTTTTTTATTAATTTAAATCTTTTTAATTTAGTTATATCTGCTTGAGTTTTTTTTATATCTCCAATTTGCATACCTACAAATAATTTTTTCGCTTTTTTTTTACAATACTTTTCAATCAATAAAACTAGGTCTAATAATTTGATTTTATTGCCACCAGCTATATTTAATATCTCAAAATTATTTTTTTTAAATACATTATCAATTTTTTTTTTTGTTATTAATTGTGAAAAAATATCTTTAATAATATCTACATGCGTAAAATCTCTCATATGATTTCCATTATTAAAGATGGTAATTGCTTTATTTTCTAGTATATTTTTTGTAAAATTGTAGATAGCCATATCAGGTCTTCCAAATTCACCATAAACTGTAAAAAACCTTAACCCTAAACATTGAATATTATAATATTTTGAATATGAATATGCTAAATTTTCATTAAAAATTTTTGATGAAGAGTAAATAGTTAATGGGGAGTCTATTTTGTTGCTTTCAGACCAAGGAAAAGTGTTTGTGTCTCCATAAACCGAACTAGTTGAGGCAAAAATTAATTTTTTAATTTTCTTCTCTTTAATAAAACTAATTAGGTTAGTAAAACCAATTATATTACTTTTAATATAACTGTCTGGGTTTTTAAAGGCATATCTTACACCAGCTTGTGCAGCTAAATTAATAACAAAGTCAAATTTATATTTGGACAAACTGTTTAATTGTTTTTTTTTAGACAAATCAACCTTGAAAAATTTATAATTTTTATTTTTTTTCAAAATTTTTGTTCTATTTAGCTTAAGATTTTTATCATAATAATCATTTAAACTATCAATACCAACACAAAAATGGTTTTCCTTTAATAATTGCCTAGCAACATGGAATCCTATAAAACCAGCCGATCCTGTAATTAATATTTTATATTTAGGTGATTGCTTCATAGTATTTCTGACTCGTTTTTTTGAATGAAAACTTTAATAAATTTTTTTTTGAATTAATTGAAAATTTTATAATTTTTTTTTTATTTTTTATCATCCAAATAATTTTGTTGGAAAGATCTATTTCATCATTTTTCTTAAAATACAACCCATTTACATTTTTTTTGTTTATTAAAAAATTATGCCCAGGAATATTCGACAATAATAAAGCTTTATTAAAATTCATTGCTTCTAATGCTGTTTTGGGCATACCCTCTCTCAGTGATGGAAGAACAAAAATATGCTTACCTTGGAAAATTTTTTTTAAGCTAACGTTGTAATCAGTTTCTTTTAAATAACAGTTATCATTTTGATTAATTAATTCTTTAAGTTTATTTTTTTTAATACTTGTTGGGTTGTTATCAAATAATCCATAGAAAAAAAAATTACATTTTTTATTATATCCTTTTGAGTTCACAATATTAATAGAATTGAATAAATCTAATATGCCTTTATCATAATTAAATCTGGAATAAAAAATAAAATTAACTGTTTTGTCTATTCTATCTTTCAAAATAATATTTTTTTTTACTTCAATTCCTGAGCCTAAAATTATTTTACTCTTGAAAAAAAATTTTTTTTTTAATAAAAAATTTCTATCTGCTCTATTGTAAAAAATAAATAAAGTATTTTTTTGTAAAGCAACTAGATTAAAAATTTGTTTAACTATTAGAATGATAATTTTATTTTTAGAATTAAATAATGATCCAAGACCAGTAAAGACTAATACATTTTTTTTTGATAAAATAAAAAATGACAGGATACCGAAGATTAAATTTAGATATGATCCAAATATAACATTGGTAGTATTTTTTTGTTTCTTAAAAATTTGATATATATTCAGATAATTCTTAATCAAGCTAACTAAACTTTTTTTATTTTCATGAAGTTTAAATTTAATAACTTTCAATTTTGAAGATTCTAATTTTTTTTTTATATTGTGGGAATTGTTTGGGGTAATTATTTTTAATTCAAGATTTTTACTCAACAGGTATTGTACTAGTGGTTTTCTTAGTGAAAAAAAACTATGCCCTGAATTAATTAAAATATTAATCATTCTTCATCTTCATCTTCAGAATTTGGTTAATCACAAAAGAAAAACTAATTAATACCAAAAATATATTAAAAGGATAAACATATCTTAAATAAGTAAAGTAATTACTTGTTACCAAATCTATAGATACAGTTAATGGTAAAAAAATTAGTATAATTCCAGAGAGAATTTGAAATTCTTTAATCGATCTGTTTTTATAAACTAAATAACAATAATACAAAAATAAAATAGAGCCAATTATTTTGATTGTTGAAAATATAACAACTAACTTATTTGAATTAAACATAATAGGCATAAAATAACCTCTAATTATTGAAATTGGCAATTGTTTTAAAACATCAAGGCCAGAATGGTAAAGCTTTTTATTGATAATATTTTCGTTTACTAATTTTGGTTCTAGTTTAAAAAACCCATTTTCTGCTAAAGTGGCATGCTTAATGTGACTTATTTTATAAGTAAAATTATTGAATTTTTTACAATCTCTTATCGTTATAAATTCTAAACATTCAATTGTTGAAAAATAAGTGTTATTCTTGTCGACATTAACTGATAAGTATTTTGTATAATCTTTAAGTGTTTTTTGCTTTATAATTGATGTAAGATTTTCTAGTTTATTTTCTAAGTCCTTTTCTTTTTTAATGTCCTTTTCTTTTTTAATGTCCTTTTCTTTTTTAATGTCCTCTTTAATTATCTTAAAATTTTTACCGTTTAAAGTGTCGATAATTAATATAAATGAAAATACTAATATTAGTTGAATACAACAAGTTAAAAAAAAAATAACATTTCTTTTGTATATATTTAATAGCAAAATACTTAATATAAATGAACAGCTATAAAGAAAGAAATATTCGTTTTTGACATGACGTATTATGATAAATGCAAAAATAAGCAAAAAGGAACAATAAATAAATTTAATAAAATTAATTTTATTTGTTAAAAAAGATACATAGTTAAATACAATTGCTGTTATACTTATTATTATGAAGGGTTCTTTATAAAGGCTTAAAAAATAAACCCAGAAGTAAGGGAGCACTATAATATTAGAAATTATTAAAATCGATAATATTTTAGAAATTAAAGGAAATAAGACTCTTAAAATCTTATAAAATAGAAGTGACAAAATTAGTAAAATTAAAAAATTAACAAAAATAACAAAATGAAATACATGTTTATTATCATCAAAAATATTAACATATATGGATGAATAAACATTTAATATAGCTTTACTTTTTATGGGAATTATTGTGGTTACAAAAAATAATTGCTCATAAGCATCTAATAATTTGAATGAAATATTTGATGATTTCTTGAAATTATCAACAAGTATTTCTGAGTTTTTATATTGTTTTTTACTTTTTCCTAATTGATTCTGTTTTTTCTTAATAGTAAATTGTAAGCTGTTTAGTATAATAAAATCATTAAAATAAGTTTTGTTATCCAAATCAAATGGTAACATATAAACCGATGGTTTAGGTTCAGAAATCACATTAATTTCTAAATCTTTACAAACCTTAAGAGCCAAAGGATATTCTGATTCTGAATAATACCCCTTATTTATATTAAATAAATTCTTCCTATTGCAATCTATTGCACTACCTTCATTGAATTTTATTTTTTGAAAAAATTTAATACCAAAAAATAATGAAAATAATAGTAGTGAAATAAAGCTAATTGTTAATATATTTTTTATATTTTTGAAACCATTTAAAGAATACATAAAAGGACCATACTTGATAGGAAAGCTTATAATCATTATAATTAAAAAATCTATTCATTATTTCATGCAGATTATTTATATTTAAACCAAACAAACGTTCATCACCTTTAATTTTTTCAAAATTTTCAAATAATTCAGATTTAAAATCACCGTATAAGTATTTATCCAATGGAATAGCAAATCCTTTTTTTTTATTTGAAATAAAATTAGCTGGAAGTTTTGATTTTAAAATTTTCTTTAAAACTTTTTTTTTTGAAAATATGTCAATATTATCATCTAATTGTATGTTTTTGACATAATCATAAATATCTCTATCTAAGAAAGGAGACCTTGCTTCAACACTATAAAACATTGAGGATCTATCAACTTTGGTCAATATATCATCTACCATATAATTTTTAATATCGAAATCTCTTAGATCTTCAAGATCTTTAAGGTTTTTGTCAAAAAAAATATTTTTTGTATTTATAAAATTTTTTTTATCTGACAGTTTTAAAAAACTTTCATATATATTTTCATTATTAAAAAAAATATTTATAAATTTTTGAGTTTTATTTGTAGTAATATTAAATTTTTTAAATAATTGTTTACTAATAAAGTTTTTCTCAAGTAAAATTATTAATTGAGTAATAAAATATTTCGTTTTATTATTATTCAGTAGCCTATTTTTAAAAAATTTTTTCCATATTAAAAACCACTGATATCTATTATAACCATAAAAAATTTCATCTCCTCCATCTCCAGTAATGCAAACTTTTGAATAATCAGAAATTTTTTTAAATATTAACATTGTCGGTATTTGGGAAGAATCAGCAAAAGGCTCGTCAAATGCCTCGGGTATGTTGTCTATAATATCTTTAATTTCTGCGTTATTAAATTTAATTGTATTGTTTCTTAATCCAAAATAGTTAGCTATTTTTTTACTATCCTGGCTTTCATCAAAGTTTTGTTCATCAAAACCCACGGTATAAGTTTCTACTTTTTTATCAATTTGTGAGGTGTAATAAGCGATTAAGGAACTATCAATACCACTAGATAATAAAACACTAACAGGAACATCTGCAACAAATCTTTTTTTAACACTATTCAAAAGCAAATTATCTAAATGATTATAATCTAATTTAAAGTGTGGATTTTTATTTGATGTTGTTTTGTCAAGGACTTGTTTCGTCTCATGTTTCCAATTATTGAGATTAAAACTAATAATAGTATTTGGAGCAACCTTATTGATATTTTCAAATATTGAGTTTTTATTAGGACAAAACCCATAATGAAAATAATGATCCAAAGAATCTAAGCTAATTTTCTTTTTAATGTTTTCATTTACAATTAATGGCTTCAAAGTTGATGCAAAAAAAATTATGCCTGAGTCCTGATAATAATATATTGGTTTTTTTCCATAAAAATCTCTTGTAAGATGGAGGAAGTTTTCTTGAATGTCGTATATAGCTAGTGCGTACATTCCCTCTATATCCTCAAGAGCTTTTTGAATTCCAAATAAAGAAATATATTCAATTAAGACTCTTGTGTCTGACTGTAATAATGATTTTTCTATATTAACGATTTTAGTTGCAAGCTCTTTAAAGTTATAAATTTCTCCATTAAATGAAATAATATACCTCCCATTTTTTGATTTTATAGGTTGGTTTGCATTGGGTGAAGGATCAATTATTGATAATCTTAAGTGACCAATAAAAATTTTTTTATCTTTATCCAAAAAATAATCAAAAAAATCAGGTCCTCTGCATTGCATTTCTTTACTTGACTTAATAAGGCTATTTAAAGTTAATTCATCAATAGATTTAGCTTTTTTTAAATTACCAATTATTCCACACATGCTATTTTATCAATTATTTTATAGTATTTATTTAAAGTATTTTTTTTATCAGAAAATATTCTAAGCTTTTTAAAAGAATTTTGAGATTTTAATTTTAGTTTTTTATCATAAAATAAATTTTTAATCATTTGAGATAACACTTTTGGGTTGCGATTTCTAAAAATTTTACCATTTTTATCGTTAACTAATTTTTTTACATCACCAGTGTCATAAGCTAAAATAGGCAATCTAAATGTAAAATATTCTAGAATTGAATTGGGAAAGCTCTCAGTCTTTGAAAATGATAAACCCAATGAAAAATTTGGAAAACAAAGACTTTGATCAATCTTTTTTATAAAATTAACTTTATTATAGATATTTAGTTTTTTTGAAATTTTAATCAGTTCTTTTTTGGTTAGATCTTTGTCTTGACCATAAAAATATATATATATAGGTAAATTTTTTAAATAACTCAATGTTTTGAGTATTAATAAATGCCCTTTATACATATGAAAATTTGAAATACATAAGATCTTAAACTTCTTACTCTTAATTATATTTTTTTTTATTTTTTTTTGTGAAAACTCTATGTAATTATCTATAACATCAATTTTTTTTTTGGGGACATTTTCTTTGGTAATTAAATCATTTTTTGCAGCATAAGAATTGCAAATAAATAAGTGTGTAAATTTATGTAAGAAAATTTCATAATATTTATAAAAATAATTTGAATGATAATAATTTAAGCTTCTTCTAAGTAAAACTTTTTTTATTTTTGGGAATATAATCATTAATGTACCAAATAAAAAATAAGATTTTGGCAACATAAAAAAAACAATTTTTGGCTTAAGAAAAAATATTTCAATCAAAAACCTATAGAAAAAAAATATCTTATTCATTCGATAAATTTTTATTTTTTTATCAAATTTATATTGAATTTTTTTTTGACTAAGTGTAAAAATATAAATGTCATGGTACGTGCTCAGATAGTTAGATAAATAATTAAGCTGTTTTTCTGCTCCACCCCTACTCAAATCATTTATACAAAAAAACAATTTTAATCTATTTGAATTAATTTTTTCCATTTTTTAAATTTTTCATTATTATATATTTCTAAATTAAATTTTTTTTCTAAATTATTTCTTATAAAAAAATATTTTTTTTTGTTAGAGGTAATCTTGTGTATTTTTTCACATAAATCTTTCGGTTCATTATTTTTAAAGATTATTCCTGTATTATTGTTTGAAATAATTTCTGTAGGTCCAAAATTACAATTTGAACTTACCGATACAACTCTAGCTACAAGTGCTTCTAATAATGAATTTGGAAATCCTTCAAATCTAGAGGATAAAATATATAAATCGTATTTATGATATAATTGTAAAATATTATTTGATACCCCTTTTAAAAAAATATGATTATTTAAAGAGTATTGATCTATCATCTTTTTAATTTCTTTTTGTTGAGAACCAACACCATAAATATCACATTCAAAATTTACATTTTTTTTTCTTAAAAGGTACAAAGCTTTTACAAGAACATCGTATCCTTTTTGTTGCTCGAGTCTTCCGACTGATATGAATTTTAATTTTTTATTTAATATTTTTTTTTTTTTTACCCTAACGTTTTCCGAAATTGTATTTTGAATGATTTTAAGCTTAGATTTGTTGATAAATGAATACAGTTTAACAATTCCTTTAGTTTGTAAAACCAGGTAGTTACAAAATCTATAAAATATTATTTTTAAAATTAAATTTAAAAGTGGCCTTTCTGATTTTTTTGGATTATTTCTGTCTGATATAATCTTAATTTTTATACCTTTCAGGAATAATGATGCCATTATTACAGTAATATTTGTAGTCTCAAGAAAAGAAATTAGTACATCGGGCCTCTCTTTTGAGAGTTTCTGACGGATAGAGTTGAGTCTTTTTAAAAAATTAAAAATTTTGGCAAATGGGGTTTTGCTTAATTTAAGTAAATTAAGGTTATGTACCTTTATATTATTTGATAAATAGTAAAAACAATTCTTTGAAGCCTGGAATGTGATTACGTGTACGTCGTTATTTTTTACTAAATGGTTTGCGAGCATACAAGCATTCCTCTCAGCACCACCTGATAATAAAGTTGAAATTACCATGCATATTTTCATATATATAGATTAGAGATTAAAAGTTTATTATATTTATAAATCTTAAAAAGACCAAGTTATTAATCAAAATTTTTAAATTATATAGTTTGATATTTTGGTTAATCTTACTTTGTGATAAGTATTATCAGAATTTGCTAATAATTTAGAATAAACCTGAAATTTATATAATTAATGAAAACAGTACTTATAGTTCAAGCAAGAATGAACTCTTCCAGGTTAAAGGGTAAAATATTAATGCCACTAGCAAATAAAGTTCCATTAATTGGAGTTCTTTTAAAAAGACTTAAAAAAATTAAAAATATAGATAAGCTTATTGTTTCAACTTCAGTTAATTCTGAAAACGATATTCTAATAAATTATCTTAAAAAAAATAAATATGATTATTTTAGAGGTAGTGAAAATGATACATTGGATAGATACTACAAAACAGCAAAAAAATATAACGCAGATATAATTGTAAGAATTACTGCAGATTGCCCATTAACTGATCCTAACATAATTGATAAATTTATAAAAATATTTCAATTAAAAAAACCAGATTATCTAGCGAATACATTTAATTTAGATAATTTAAAAAAAAAATATAAATTTTTAAATTCATATCCAGATGGATTTGATGTTGAAATATTTACCTTTAAACTTTTAGCTAAAATTAAAAGTAAACATAAAACAAAAGATAGAAAAGAAGGTGCAGTTCTTGGATACTACTTAAAAAATAATCCTAAATTTCTTGATTCAATTAAGATTATGAATATGAAACTTCCTTATCTTGTAAATCAAAAAATAAAATTATCTGTGGATACAAAAAAAAACTTTATCCTCATTAGTAAAATTTTTAATCATTTCTATCCCAATATCTATTTTAATATTTTTGATGTAATAAAATTTTTAAAAATCAAAAAAAAAATTAAAGATAAAAATACAGGATCAAAGTTATGGGTCAAAGCAAATAAATTTATATTAGGAGGAAATATGCTTCTATCTAAAAATCCAAATTTATTCTTACCTCATAAATGGCCAACATATTATCAAAAATCTAAAGGTATTAATTTATGGGATTTAGATGGTAAAAAATATACAGATATGTCTTCAATGGGTGTAGGTACAAATATTTTAGGATATTCAAATTCACAAGTTGATAATGCTGTAAAAAAAGTAATTATTAATGGAAATTTAACTACTTTGAATTGTCCAGAAGAAGTTGAATTAGCAGAACGACTTATTGACCTTCATCCTTGGGCTGAGAAAGTAAAATTTGCAAGATCAGGTGGTGAGGCTAATACAATTGCTATAAGACTTGCAAGAACTACAAGTAAAAATCAAAATGTAGCTTTTTGTGGGTACCATGGCTGGCATGATTGGTATTTATCTTCAAATATATCTGAAAAAAATAATCTAGATAAACATTTAATACCTGGGTTGAGTCCTCTCGGAGTACATCGCAATTTAAAGAATACTAGTTTTCCATTTGAATATAATAATCTCGAACAGCTTAAGAAAATTGTACAAAAAAATAATATTGGGATAATTAAAATGGAAGTATGCAGAAATACAAATCCAAATGTCAATTTTCTTAAAAAAATTAGAATTTTATGTGATGAAAAAAAAATAATTTTAATTTTTGATGAATGTACATCGGGTTTTAGAGAAAGCCTAGGAGGACTTCACAAAAAAATAAATGTTAATCCAGATTTAGCTATATTTGGAAAGGCATTAGGTAATGGATATGCTATCACTGCTGTAATTGGGAAAAAAGATATAATGTCATCTGGTAAAAACACCTTTATAAGCAGCACTTTTTGGACTGAAAGAATTGGACCTACTGCAGCGCTTAAAACACTTGAGATAATGGAAAAGACTCAATCTTGGAAAAAAATTACTAAACTTGGAAAAGTTTTAACAAATATTTGGAAAAAACTTGGTAAAAGACATCATTTAAATATAGGAATAAGCGGCATCCCCTCTTTAGCTAGATTTACAATTCAAAGTAAAAATTTCTTAGCTTATAAAACTTATATTACCCAAAAAATGTTAGAAAAAGGTTTTTTGGCAGCTAATGTAGTTTATATGAGCACTAGTCATAAATTAATTAATTTAAAAAAGTATGAAGAGGTTCTTGATGAAATTTTTTATGAAATATCATTGTGTGAAAGTGGAGTATATAATATTGACTATCTATTAAATTACCCAGTATGCAATGTTCCATTTGGAAGAGTAAATTAATGCAAAAATTTGAGATTTATCATAAATTGAGATTAAACCACCCCAAACAATTTGATAAAATGGTTTTTGATGAATTCAACAAACCTCTTTTTAAAAGTAAATATAAAATAGATTTATTAAAAAAAAATTTATCTATTTTAAAAAAAATCTCTAAAAAATTTAAAAACTTTAATATTAAACATCCACTAAGAGTTAGTTTTTATAGTATAATTTTTTTCAAAAAAAATTTAGATCTCATAACTTTAAGTATGTTTCATAATTTATTTGAAATAGAAAATATCGAAAAAAAAAAATATAAAAAAATTATAGACTCTGAAATTATAAAAAATATAGAAAAGCTTACAATTGACAAATCTAGAAAATTTGAAAAAGTTTATATTAAAAAATATTATAAAAATTTATTAGAATCGTCAAAAATGGCTCAAATAGTAAAGTGTTTAGACAAATTTGATAATTTATATAATTTAAATAGAAACCCTGATATAAGTATAAAAAAAAAATACCTTGCAGAAATAAAAAAATATATAATGCCCATAATTAAAGATAATAAAAAATTTTACAAATATCTAAATTTAATGATTAAGTTTAATAACTATCAAATTAAAAATGGATAAAGTTGCCTTAATAACTGGTGCAAGCAAGGGAGTTGGAAAATCAATAGCTTTTGAATTAGCAAAAAAAAATGTTAAATTAATACTTGTATCAAGAAATTTATCTAATTTAAAAAAGCTAAAAAAAGATATTCAAAAAAAAATTAATTTTCAATATGTAAAAATAATTGCAGGAGACGTATCAAATATAAATATAATTAATAAAATTCAAAAAGTATGTAAACAAACTTATGGCTTACCCGATATTCTAATTAATAATACTGGAGGGCCTCCAAGTGGTAGTTTTACTAAGTTAAATAGTAAAATTTGGTATGAGCACATAAACAATAATCTAATGAGTGTAATAAATTTCTCAAGCGCGTTCCATAGACAAATGATTAAAAAAAAGTGGGGAAGAATGATCACAATTTCTTCAACAATTGCAAAAGAGCCTAGCTCAAATATGGTCATTTCTGCTACTTTAAGGTCTGGTGTTTCTGGGTTTAACAAATCCATATCTTTTGAACTTGCGCCTCACAACATAACAGTTAATTCAATTTTATTAGGTGGTGTTAAAACTGATAGACTTACTAAACTAATAAAAAAAAGTTCTAAAATAAAAAAAATAAAATATGAAACTTATTTAAATCAAATTCAATCATCTATACCAATGGGAAGATTTGCTAATCCAGAAGAAATTTCAGACTTAGTAAGCTTCTTAGTCTCTGAAAAAGGATCTTATATAACTGGTCAAAATATTGTTATCGATGGTGGATTATCAAAATCAATATAAAAATATAGTTTTTAAAAAAGATTTATTTTCAAATTCTAACATAATTTATAAAATAAAATCAGGCTTAATACCTGATAAAGTTTTAAAAGAATATAATTTTTTAAACTCTAGGGTAATAAAAATTTATATACCAAAAAATAATACTGCTACAAATTCAACAAATTTCCTTATCTGCGAAGGTAAAAATAAATATTACTTGAAAAAAGAAAGTATTAAAAAGGAAGACATTAAAGAAAAAACACATCGCTTTGAGCAATTAAAAAAAATAAATAAAAATAATTCTTTAGTTTTGCCTGTAAAAAAAAAAAGAAAATTTTTTAGATTAGGTAATAATATTTGGTCCATCTATAAGTTTTTTGATGGTGGTCTTTTTAGTGGAAAAAAAAATGAGCTTAAAATAGTAACAAAATCTATTTCTAAAGCGTTATTACTATTTGATAACATTAGAGTTAAAAAAAAAAGCTTTAGATACTTTACGAATGATGCAAATAACATTGTAAATAATTATAAAATTAATTCTGAGACTTTCAAAAAAATTTTAAATAACAAAAATAACAAAAATAACAAAGTGCTTATTAATTATTTTTTTTATCAATGGACAAGATTAAAAAAAATAAAAAAAAAATTTAATAATCTAAAAAAAGTATTTTGTCATTTTGATCTTCATCCACACAATATAATGATTAAAAATAAAAAAGTTAAGATCATTGATCTTGCAAGTATTAAATATATGCCTTTAGAGATAGCTATTGCTTTCTCTGGTTTAAAACTATGTAGACAAACAATTTATAAAAAAAAAACTAAAAAATTTTCAAGTATAGGTTTGGATTTTATTAAATCTTTAGATACTAATTTTAAAAAAAATCTTAACAAAAAAATTTATGTGTCTGATTTAGCTAATATAGAAATAATGAGAAGAATTTGTATTATATTAAAATATAATTTAAATGGTGATAAATCTCTAAATTATATTTTGCCTACACTTATGTCTAATTTAATAGAGTCAGATATAATATTTAATGGGTCAAAATTTTAACTAACTTTTTATTGTATTTCTAATTTTATTATAATCTTTAGGAGGTATGTAGTAATAGTGGAGTATTTTTTTAATTACTTTTGTAAATTTAGGAATATTTTTAATATTATAATATTCATAATAAGGCTTTACATACCACGGACTATACATATTAAATATTGCCCATCTACTAAATTTTGTTGGAATTCCAGCTTTGTGTACAAGGTTTGTATCTAAAATTATTAATGATCCTTGTTCAGCCTCTAAAAAATTATAACTTTTTGATTTTGTATTTTTGGATATTCTTTTAAATTTTTTATGTGAATTTGGCAGATACAAGGTACATCCATTTTCCCTAGTAATGTTATCAATTGCAGTAATTATAAAATAGGAAAGTGATGGATACACCCCTCTCCCTCCTACATACCTGTTATCTGTATGCCATCTATTTCCACTTGCTGTTTGATTTCTAAACTTTTTATCATTTATTGAAAAGTTTGTTTTATTTCTAGCAGATGCACTTGTTAAGCCATAATCTTTTTCAATTATCTTTGATAAAATAACATTAATTTTTTTATTATATATGTGCTCGCTTAAAGATTTATCATCAAGAAAATAGTTATAGAGAACAATGGTATCCTTTTTTCCTATATATTTTTTTTGCTTAATTCGCTTGTCTAAAATGTTATTTAATTTTTTTTTTACTAAATTACATTTTTTTTTTGAATGAAAATTTTTTATAACACAAAATCCATTATTCTTTAAATCAGATTTGATTTTTTTAACAGCAATCATTTTTTTATATACAATCAGATATAGAAGAAAAAAAAATATTTACAAATAAAATTTGAAATAATTAATATTTTAAAAATGTATTGAATTTAAATAAATAAATCATGAACATATTGATATTTATTTTTTCTTCCCTTTGTAAATTTATTAGTATAATTCAATTTACTTATGAACAAAAAAAGCTTTTTTATAAGTATAATAGGTATGGGATATGTTGGCTTACCATTAGCAAATGAACTATCCAAATATTTTAAGGTAATAGGCTATGACATTAACAAAAATAAAATAGAATATCTAAAAAAATCGATAGATAAAACAAAAGAAATTCAAAAAATAAATAAAAAATTAGTTTTTACTAATAAAATTTTAGATATTAAAAATTGCAACGTATATATTTTGTGTCTACCCACCCCAGTTACACTTCAAAAAAAACCAGATCTAAAAATAATTAAATCTGCACTAAAAAAAATTAAGCCGTTATTTAATAATAAAGATATAATCATTTTAGAAAGCACCTATTATCCTGGTGCAACAAAAGAATTGATTACTAATACTTTTAAAGAAGATTATAAAAAAATTAATGTTGGTTACTCTCCAGAAAGAATTAATCCAGGTGATAAAAAAAATACTTTAACAAAGATTACTAAAATAATTTCATCAAATAATTTAGAGACATTAAAATGTATGTACTCAATCTATGGAAAGATAAACAAAAATAACATATTTAAAGCTAACAGTATTGAAGAAGCAGAGGCTGCAAAATTAATTGAAAATGTACAGAGAGATTTAAACATAGGTCTAATGAATGAACTTACAAAAATATTTGATAAACTGGATATATCTATTCATAATGTCCTAGCTGCTGCAAATACAAAGTGGAATTTCTTAGATTTTAAGCCAGGATTAGTTGGAGGCCATTGTATCGGTGTTGATCCATATTATCTAAAATATATTTGTAAAAAAATTAATTTTGAACCTAGGGTATTTATGTCTGCAAGAAATACCAACGAAGAAATGACAAAATTCTATTCTAAAAAAATTTCTAAATATATTTCATCAAAAGATAAAGTTCTATATCTTGGGTTATCATTTAAAGAAAATACTAATGATTTAAGAAATTCTAAAAATCTTGAATTATTAAAAATGTTATCTAAAAAAAATAAGATCCATTATTATGATTCATTGGTAAAATCTATTCAAAATGTTAATAAAAATGTTATTAAATATAAGAAACAGGTTTATGACATTATAATTTTAGCTGTTCCACATAAAGATATGTTTAAATTTATTAAAAATAATCTAAAGAATATCTTGAAAGATGGTGGTTACTTTATAGACTTAAATAATAATTACAAATTACCGAATAAAACAAAATATAAACATATAAAATTATAATGATGAAAGAATTTAAAAATAAGAAAATATTAATAACTGGTGGGACTGGAACTTTTGGAAAAGCGTTTATAAATTATTTAAATAATCTTAAATCTTATCAACCAAGTAAGATATCAATCTATGCAAGGGATGAGCATAAATTTCATGATTTAAAAAATAGCAATTTATTAAAAAGTAATGCAAGACTTTTAATTGGAGACGTAAGAGATGATAAAAGATTAGAGTTAGCAACAAGTGAAATAGATATAGTTGTGCATGCAGCAGCGCTAAAACATGTAAATTTTGCTGAATATAACCCTATGGAAGCCATATCAACTAATATAATTGGTTCAAATAATTTAATAAACGCTTGTATTAAAAATAAAGTAAAAAAATGCATGCTAGTATCAACTGATAAAGCTGTAAATCCTATAAATTTATATGGTTCAACTAAATTGTGTGCAGAAAAAATTTTTATTGCCTCAAATAATATATCAGCAGGAAAAACTAAATTTTCAGTTGTAAGATATGGAAATGTATTGGGATCAAGAGGAAGCTTGGTAGAAAAATTAAAAACTGCAAAAATGAATATGAATAAGAATTTTGATCTAACTGATAAGGAGATGACAAGATTCTGGATAACTATTGAGGAAGCAGTTAATTTTGTGGGTAATTCAATTATGAATATGCAAGGTGGAGAAATATTAGTACCAAAAATGAAAAGTATGAAAATCATTGAGTGTATTAAAGCTTTTTTACCAGATGCAAAAATAAATAATATTGGGATACAGCCTGGTGAAAAAGTTCATGAAAAACTTATCCATGAAGAAACTAAAAACGTTTATGATTGTGGAAAATCCTACATTATTTTACCAGAGTTTAAATTTTGGACTAAAAAAAAATACATCATCAACGGGAAAAAAGTTGATCAAAACTTTGAGTATTCAAGTAATACAAATAAAGATTGGTTAAAAGGAAAACAATTTTTGAAAGCTGTTCGTTGAAAAAATATAGTTATTCTAAACAAGAAATAAATAAATCTGATATTATTTCTGTAATAAAAACACTAAAGTTCAATAATTTAAGCAGAGGTCCTGCTGTTGATCAATTTGAAAATAAATTAAAAAAAATTACAAACTCGAAATTTGCAGTGGCTGTAAATAGCGGAACATCTGCTTTAATTGGAGCTATTAATTCCTTATCACTTAAAAAAAATAGCACTATACTAGTGCCCAATATAACTTTTGTAGCAACTGCTAGTAGTGTTCTGTTGTCAGGATTTAAAGTTGAATTAATTGATGTTTCTGAGGATACTGGTTTGGTAATTCCAGATGAATTAAGTAAAAAATTACAAAATAAAAACATATCATGTTTTATAAATGTTCATTTAAATGGGAACATTGAAAATCTTCCATTAATACATAAAATTTGCAAGAAAAAGAAAGTTAAGATCATAGATGATGCATGTCATGCTTTAGGAACTACATTTAAAAATAAAAAAAAATTACACCGTATTGGAGATAATGCATTTTGTGACATATCAACTTTTTCATTTCATCCAACAAAGCTTATCACTACAGGTGAAGGTGGAGCGATTTTAACAAATAATATTAAATATTTTTCAAAAATAAAAAAAATTACAAATCATGGGTATGAAAATTATAAAATTAAAAATAAAAACTATTATCATAATTATTATAAAATTGTAGAGCCTGGTTATAATTTTAGAATAAGTGACTTAAATTGTTCTCTGGGAATCAGTCAATTAAATAGATTTAGATCGAAAATAAAACATAGAAGAAAAATTGCACTATTATATAATAATTACTTTAAAGATAATGAAAACATTAATATATTAAAAATTAATCCATCCATCAAGTCTGCGCATCATCTTTATCCAATTTTTATTAAAGATTACAAAAAAATAAATAAGATTGAATTAATGGATAAATTAAAAAAAAAAAATATTTTTACTCAAATTCATTATCTTCCAATTAGTAAACAGCCTTTATTTAATAATAATAATAAAAAATTTTTAAAAAGTGATAAGTATTTTCAAAAGGTACTTAGCATACCAATACACGATGGAATAAAACTAAAAGATATTAAATTTATTTCAAAAACAATTGATAATGAGTTAAGAAAAATTAATGAAAGATAATTTTAGAGATTTAAAAAATAAAATTAAAAGAAGAAAAATTGGATTAATTGGTTATGGTTCAATAGGTAAAAGGCATTATAAAAACTTAAGAGAAATTTTTTCTTCAATAACTGTCTATGACCCAAAATTTAAAGAAAAAAAAAAACTAAAAGAAATTTATAAAAACTGTGAAGACATTTTTATATGCTCTCCATTAAGTTCTCATGAAAATTATTTAGAACAAGCTATGAAATTAAAAAAAAATATATTCATAGAAAAACCTTTTATACTTAATACTAAAAAATTTGAAAAATCAGTAAACAATTACCACAATAAAAGAAAAGTTATCTATGTTGGATTTAATTTAAGATTCAGAAATATTATTGAGTTTATAAAGAAACAGATAAGCGATAATACTTTAGGTAAGATATATTGGTCAAAATTTTTAATGAGTTCTTATTTGCCAAATTGGAGAAATAATTACAATATTCATAAAAGCTATGCTAATTCAAAAAAAAATGGTGGAGTTTTACTTGATAGTATCCATGAACTAGATCTTTCAGAGTTTTTTTTTGGTCCATCGAAACTAAAATCTTACTACTTAGAAAATATGAAAATTTTAAATATTAAATCTGATGAATATGCCAATATAACTTTAAAACACAAAAGTGGAACAATTTCAAATATACAATTAGATTATATAAATAAAAATAATAAAAGATTAATTACTATCTGTGGATCTAAAAAATATTTAGAAGCTGATATAATAAAAGGAGTCTTAACTATTCATGATAAGAAAAAAAATACTAAAAAATTTATAATTGATAGGAATGATGAGTATAAAAAAGAAATAATTGATTTTTACAAACTAATAATATTGAAAAGAAAAAATAAAAGCTTAAAAAGCAACCTAAACATTCATTCTATTGCAAACAGAATTAAAAGAAGTTTGAAAAATTAAGCATAAAAGATTATGTTCTTGTAAATTTATATGAGTAAAAAAAATCTATTAGTAGTTTGTAGTCATCCAGACGATGAGGTGCTTGGTTGTGGAGCCACATTAAGTAAATTTAATAAAATTTATAATATTCATTGTTTATACCTTACAAATGGAGGGACAAATAGACCAAATTCAGCTATTAAAAAAAATATAAAATCGATAAAAAGAGTTAAAAAAATAATTGGTATAAATCAAACATATAATGGTGGATTACCAGACAATGAGATTGATAAAGTTAGTTTATTATCTGTAGTGAAAATAATTGAAAATATTGTTAAAAAAGTTAAGCCAGAGCTAATTTTTACACATACCAATAAAGACTTAAACATTGATCATCAAATTTGTAACAAAGCTTTGATCACAGCTTGTAGGCCAACTAATACTAATAATTTTTTAAAAAAAATATTCTTTTTTGAAATTTTATCAAGTACAGAATGGAATTTTAAATCAGATAAGTTTTCACCAGAAATATTTGTTAAAATTTCAAATTTACATCTAAAAGCAAAAATTAAAGCTATGAAGCAATATTCAGCAGAACTAAAAAAGTTTCCACACCCGCGTTCATTATCAAATATTGAAAATTTAGCAAAAATTAGAGGATCCCATGTGGGTTTTCACTATGCTGAAGCATTTGAGCTTGGCTATGAAAAAATTCATTAAATGGATGTTTTCTTAAAAAATAAAAAAAAATATTCTTTTTCTCCCGATCAAATTTTAAATGGTAATGGACTAAATGCATATGAACTTATTAAAGAAAAAGATTTTAATAATAGCTTAAAATTATTTTATAAAATTCTTGGTAATATTGATAAACAGTTAGAAGAAAAAGGAACTTTAATAGGCTTAAAAAGATCAATTATTAATGAAATTTTTATAAATTCTAGTATTTTTTTTTTTATTTATTTTTTAGAGCACAAAAAAATTAAAAATAATATAAGTAAAATTGAAGTTATGTCAGGTGACATATATTTGAAATCATTTCTTAAAAAATTTACAAAAGCTAAAATTATTGAGGTAGAAATAAATAAGAAATTAAAATATAATAGACTTCAAATTTTAAAACAATTAAATATTAAAGAAATAAATTTTTATTTAAAAAAAAAAATATACCGATTTTTTAACACCAAAAATTTTAATCAAATAATTTATAAAGAGTGCCCATTACTAGTAAATGAATTGGGTGATAACTTAAAAAAATCACTATTCATTAGAAATAATTTAAAAAAAACAAAATTTGAAAATGTTAAAAAAAATATAAAATTAGACAAAGAATTACTTAACAGTTTTGATCCGTTCATAAATTCATTTAGATGTAATAAATTAGTTAAAAGTATTATTATTAATTTATATAATATTGGTTATAACAAATATCAGTTAAACTACTTAGATTTAAAAGAAAATCTTAAAAATTATAATATTGAAAGATATTCCAATTTTCATACATCTCAACTTACTAATGCACAAGACTTTGCATTGATGGATTTAGTTAAACATAGATATAATTCAAAAATTATTACATACCAACACGGACATGGCCAGGGCTTATCCGAATACCATGAGCAGATAAAATTTATTAAAGAGACAAGTTACAGTAATATCAATTATGTTTTTTCAAAAAATGCAGAGGAATATAATAATAAAAATAATGTTTTTTCTAAGAGTAAGTCTATCATTTCAAAGTATTATTATCCATATAATAAATTTTTAACAAAACTCAATATCTGTAAAAAAAAATTTGATGTAGTATATTTTTCTCCATGGCATATGAATGGGGTAAATCATTCATTGTACAATTACGCCATTAACGATCTAGAAAAAATTAAAATAGAATCTGATCTTATTAAAAACTATTTGTCTAAGGCAAATTCTGAAATTTTAATAAAAAAATACCCATACGATTCACAAAAATATAGATCTGAAAATCATATTAGTAATTTAGTTTCAAATTATAAAAATTTAACTCTTTACAATAAAACGCTCAAATATCCTGAATTTTACAAAAAAAGACAAATAATTTTGTTATTTGGATGTAGTAGCACTTTTGGTTACTTGGCATCTTTTCACAACCCTATAATTATGGTCAATCTTAAAAACTATTTTCCTATTAAAAAAGATTTAGAGAATAACTTTAGAAAATCTATTTTTTTAGTTAATTATGGTGAAAATAATTATAAGGAATTGCTTAAAAAACTAATTACAAACAAAAAATATATATATGAAGAATGGGAAAAAAAAACTATATACAGAGAAATGTTTTATAAAAAATTTTTAGGTATAGAATAACTTATGAACATAATAGGTATTAGTGATACGCATGACTCTTCATGCTGCTTAATACAAGATGGAAAAATTGTATTTGCATGTGCTGAAGAGCGCTTTCAAAGAATTAAAAATTTTGGATCATTTCCCGTTCAAAGTCTAAGATATATAAAAAAAAAATTTAAATTAAATTCAAACAACATTGATTATATTGCTGTTGCAAACTTATCTTTACCATCTACAAATTTACTAGGATTAAATAGTCAATTTTCAATCGAAGATCACTTAAAATTTCAAGAAAAATATTTTTACGAGCATATATATAATAACAAAAAAATTAAATTATCAAATATATTTCCAAAATATAAATTTCAAGGTGAAGGTTATTATCCTACCAATAAGATTAAGCTTTCAACAAGTCTAGAAAGTGCGAGTGATGAGGTCGAATTAAATAAAATGAGACTTAAGTATATTTCAAAATTCTTTAAAATTAAAAAAGATAAAGTGCTTTTTTTTGATCATCATAGATGTCATGCTTTTTATGCATACTATATGAATCCTTTGAAAGAGGATGTTAATGTAGTCACATCTGATGGTGGTGGAGATAAAACATACGAAACAGTACATTCTGTTAAAAAAGGTAAATTTGAACTAATCCATAGAGGCAGAACTAGTTTGATTGGTAAAATATATGGATCCATTACACTTTTATTAAGAATGCACCCAGTTAGGCACCATTATAAAGTTATGGGTCTTGCGCCATACACGAGCACTTATAATTTAGATAAAATCAAAAAAATATTTCATTCATCATTATTTATTAAAAATAAATCTCTTAAGTTTAATAAGAATAAAGAGATGAAAGATTTCTATTTTTATTTTGTAGAAAAGCTAAAAATATTTAGATTTGATACAATTTCACGTGGATTACAAGAATTTACAGAAGAATTATTAATAAGATGGTTCAAAAACATTTATTTAAAAACAAAAATTAAAAACTTTATATTTTCAGGTGGAGTAGCCAATAATATTAAAGCAAATAAAAAATTAAATGAGCAGGAATTTGTTAAAGCAATGATTATTCCACCAGGGCCTGGTGATGAAAATCTTTCTATTGGAGCTGCTTTTTCGTTGATATATGATAAAATAGGTCATAAATCAGCATCTAAATATATCAAAAAAATACATAATGCATATTTTGCATATGACATTGATGAAAAAAATCTGGATAGTTTTAAAAGGGATAAAAATATTCAAAAATTCTATTCTTATAAAAAAGATATTAATTTTGAAAAAACAGCACAAAAAATTAAAAATGGTCAAATAATTGCCCTTTGTATTGGTAAAATGGAATTTGGTTCAAGAGCTTTAGGGCATAGATCATTTGTATGTGATCCATCAAATCTAAAAACTAAGGAAAGACTAAATGACCTAATTAAACAAAGAGATTTTTGGATGCCGTTTACACCATCTATTATTTCAGAAGATTTTAGTAAATACGTCAAAGGTAAAAGCAAGTATTGCAATTCATACATGACGTTAAGTTTTGAAACTACAGAGCTAGCAAGAAAAAATCTTATTGCAGCTATACATCCTAAAGATTTAACCATAAGGCCACAAAAAGTTACCAAACAAACATGTCCACGATATTATAAATTAATAAAAAAATTTAAAAAATATTCAGGAATTGGTGCAGTTTTAAATACCTCTCTAAATATACATGAAAAACCAATAATCATGGACCCTAAAGATATAATTAAAGATTTTATATTAACAAAAAATATATTTATTGATAATATATATGTACACGACACATTATTCACTTTAAAAAAAATTGATAATCAAAAAAGATAAGATCATAAAAAGCATTATTTTAAACGAAATGAAGAAATTAAAAAAGAAGGTGTTTCTTATTGCTGAAGTTGGAATAAATCATGAAGGCAAACTTAATAAGTGTCTACAAATGATTAAATCTGCAAAATTAGCAGGTGCGGATGCTGTAAAATTACAAGTCGTTTCACCATCAAAATCTTATGAAAAAGGTACAAAATCATTTAAAATTTTTTCAAATGTTTGTTTTAATCAGGAGCAGTTAAAAAAAATATTTTTATATGCAAAAAAAATTAATATCAAAATATTTGCAACATGTGACACCGAGGAAAATATCAAAAAAATTCAAAAATTTAATCCTTTTGCATTCAAAATATCATCAGGCCTAGCAAACAATATTTACTTAATTAAATTTTTAAAAAAAATTAAAAAAAAAATAATCATCTCTGTCGGGTTATTGAAAAAAAAAGAAATTCAAAATATTTTAAATATTTTAGGTAATTATAAAAATGTAGTATTTATGCATAGTGTTTCAAGATATCCAACTAAAAATTATGATCTGAATTTAAACAGTATTGATTTTTTAAAAAGTTTTTTAAAGGATTATGATATTGGTTATTCTGACCACACAACAACAGATGATGCTATTTTGACAGCAGTATCAAAAGGTTGTGGATATATAGAAAAACATTTTACTTATGATAAAAAAAGAAAAAATTTTGATCATTTGGTTTCTTATGAAAAAGATGAATTTAAAGAGTTAAAAAAACGAATTTCAAAAATAGAAGAGAGTCTTGGTAAAAATGTTTTTTTAAATAATAATTTTCAAAGAAAAGAAAGGTCACTTTATTTAAGGTACATAGTTGCAAAAAATAAAATAGATAAAAACACTTTGCTGAAGTTTAATGATGTAAATTTTATGAGAGTAAAAAACTCAAATAAGGCAATAGAACCTACTAATTTGTATAAATTTTTAAATAAAAGAGTAAAAATTAATATTAAAGCTGGTAAAATTATAAAAATAAATGACTTTAAAAAAAGATAACATAGTCATCTCTTGTGCAAATGGAAAAAAAACTTTTGAATTAGTAAAAATTTTAGAATCTGTAAAAAAATTTAATGTCTTCACAACAGATCTGAAGAATAAAAAGATTAATACAAAAAACTTTTTTAAAAATTTAGGTACAAATAATAAGGATTATTTAAAAAATTTATTAGAAAATTTTGAAAAGTATGAAATTGTTAAATATATTCCACTTGCAGATGAAGAGGTCTTTATAGCCAGTAAAAATATAAAAAAATTTAAAAGTAAAAATATTAAAGTTTACTGCAATAATTATAAAAATATATCAATCTTAAATAACAAAATCAAAACTTTAGAACTATTAACAAAATATAAAGTGCCTGTGCCTAAATGGAGACAGTTTAGAAATTTTAAAGAATACAAGAGTTCAATAGATTTTTTTTTTGATATTGATTTAGATTTGGTAATTAAACCAATTATTTCTAGAGGAAATAGAAATATAAATTATTTTTATAAAAAAGATTATAGAAAACTTATTCAAAAATATTTTGATTTTGAAAAAAATTTCTTTATAAATGAAAAATTATATCCAAAATATTATGACATTGATTTATTTTCAAAGAAAATAACTACTAAAAATAATCAAATTATAAGACAAAATTTAAATCCTCATCATCCAACTATTTATAAAGGATTTAGATTTGTAAAAAATAAAGATATCGAAAACTTTAGTGGCATTATTAATAAAAAATTTAACAATCAATTTATTTTAGATATTGATGCCATGACAGACAAGAATAAAAAAATTAAAGTTATAGAAATAAATAGCAGACCTAGTGGCGCTTTTGTTCATAGTTTAAAAAAAATAGAAAAATTAAAGAATGAATTTCTTGAATATATTAAAAAATAAAAAAGTTCTTTTTTTTGTAGATACAGATCTTGAAAATGGTTTGGGACACCTACAAAGGTGCTTACGGCTAAGTATAATTTTTTCTAATTTTAAAAAAATTATTGTTTCTAATAAAATAATAAAGTTAAAGAATTTTGAATTTTTAAATTTTGATGATTTTTTAAATAATAATAATGCTTATGACTTTGGAATTATTGATAATTATAATATTGATTATTCGATTGAAAAACAGATTAAAAAGAAAATAAACAACCTAATAACTATTAATGATTTAATAAATAGAAGATTTGCCTCAGATTTTATTATTAATTATGACCCATTAGCAACAGTTAAAATGTATAAAAATAAAATAAAAAAAAATACCAAATTACTAATTGGAGAAAATTTTAATTTTTTTAATAACACTAAATTAAATAAGTCAAAAATAAATCAAAAAAAAATAAAACTACTCATATACTTAGGGCAAAAAAATAGGTCTAAAGAAATTATCCAACTCCTTAGGCTGATTAAACATAAGGGTATTAAAGATATATTTATATTATCTAAATTTAGATTTTCGTATCAAAATTTTAATCTTAAATTTAGATTTTTTAATAACTACAAGCAAACACAAAACTTTATGAAAAATTTTGATATTGTTATAATTTCTGCTGGGACAATTATATATGAGGCTTTAGCACTAAACAAACTAATATTCGCAAAGTGTGTATCATTTAATCAAAAGAATAATTTTAAGTTTTTAACAAAAAACAAATTTGTAGAAAATGCTGATGCCTTGATTAATCTAAAAAAAATAATAGGACTTTTCAATAAATCTCCTAGCAATAATTTTTATAAAAATTATTCGGTTTTAGAGAAACTAAAAACAATTTTTTTTGGGTTAAAAAACAAGTATCAATACCACATTTCTTTATTAGATTATAATGAGAAAGATTTAATCCCCTTATATAAAATGCAAACTTTAGAAAACAGGAAATTTTTCAAAAATAGTGATAAATTTTCATTTTCTCATCATAAACAATATATAGATGAATTTGTTAAAAAAAAAAGTAACTATATTTTAACTATTAATAAAAATTTTAATGAAGTTATTGGGTATATTAAATTTGAACAGAGTAAAAAAAAAATGTTTATTTCAATTATGTTAAAAAATGAATATCAAAAACAAAGTATTGCAAAAAATGTACTGGGTTTTATTAATTCTAAAAAATTTTCTCCAGAAATATTTTATGCTGAAATAAAAAAAAAAAATATTAATTCATTAAATGCATTTACAAAAGCAGGATTTATTAAAGATAAAAACTTAAAAATTATTTGATGAATATTAATTTTTTAGTGGGTAACTTAGATTATTTTAATTCGTACGCTTTTATTTATCCTGTTTATAATTCTATAAATGAGCTATCCCAAAAAAATAAAATTAGCATATCATATGACCTAGATAAAAATATTTATGATTTAATTTTCTTGGACAGTAAATTTTTTTACAAAAATTTTATAAAATCTGATTACAGTTCAATTTATAAAACTCTTAGTAATATCAAAAGTAAATGTAAAATTTTAGTATATTGTGATAATGAAGCTTCTTTATTCATTAACACTAAAATTTATAAATATGTCGACTTTTACCTTAAAAGTAAACTTCCATTAAATAATAAATACTATTCCTTAAAATACTATGGCCTAAGGTCATATACTCATTTTTATAATCAAAAATTTAATATCATTGACAAAAATGAATGTTTTTCCAACATTTTAAATGAAAATCAAATTAAAAAAAATATCCTTGGCTGGAATAATGGTATTTGTGACTACACTCTATACAGCAACTTAAAGAGAAAAATTTTTTCAATAACTAAGTTAAACTTTATTCTAAAATTTAATATTTCATCACAAAGTAAATCTAAAAAATTAAGTGCCAGAATTGATCAATCTTATAATAGGGAGACAATAAATTTTCAAAGAAAATACCTAACAAGCATATTAAGAAATTTTACAGAGACTAATAGAATAAACAAAAAACAATATTTCAATGAAATAGCAAAATCTTATTCAAGTTTATCACCTTTTGGTTGGGGGGAAGTATGCTATAGAGATTTTGAAATATTCTTAAATAAAAGCATGTTAATTAAACCATCAATGGAGCATTTAGTTACTTGGCCTAACTATTATGTTAACAACAAAACATATTTAAATTTTGAATGGGATTTCAATAATTTTGAAAAAGTAATTAGTTCAATTAATGATCTAGATTATTGTTCTCATATTGCAGATAATGGACATAAATACTTTATGAGTTTTTTTGATAATGAGGGTAGAAAAATATTCTCAAATTATTTTGATAATATTTTAAATAAAATAATAACTTAATTTTATGTGTGGAATTTTAGCTATTTTTTGTAAAAATACCGAAGCTTATAATGAAAAAAAATTTTCATCTTCACTTGCAAAAATTAAAGATAGAGGTCCAGATCACACAAATACAATTAAAATAAATGATAATATAATTTTTGGTCATAATCGCCTCAAGATTATTGATAATAGTGAAAAATCAAATCAGCCATTTCAAGCATACGGGTGCACTTTAGTTTTTAATGGGTGTATTTATAATTACAAAGAAATTAAAAAATTATTAAAAGATAAGTATGAATTTAAAACAAATGGAGACACTGAGGTATTATTATTTGCTTTAATTGAATGGGGAGAATTGGCTTTAGAAAAAATTGAGGGCATGTATGCATTCATTTTTTTTGATGGCAAAAAATCAATTATAGCAGTTGATGATTTTAATGAGAAACCATTATATTATTATAAGGATAACGAAAAAATAATCATCGCATCTGAAATAAAATCTATCAAAGAATATGTACCAAATAATTTAAATTTAGATTTATCTCAAGATATACTTAAAGAATTTTTATATCTTGGGTTTCTTAAAGATGACAAAACAATTTACAAAAGTATAAAAAAAGTATTGAGTAGTGAAATTTATTATATTGAAAATAATAATATCTTCTCAAATAAAAAAACAGATAACACAACGTCTTTAACAAATATAAAAATTGATGATGTACATAACGAATTAATAAATTCTATCAAATTAAGATTAATAAGCGATCAGCCAATTGGATTATTGTTATCTAGTGGTATAGACTCTATACTTCTGTTAACTATTTTAATTAAAGAATTAAAGACAGATATAAAAACTTATTCATTTTATGAAGATCAAGATAAAGAAAACCAAAGTTATGTTCATAAAATCACAAATTATTTAGGTGTAAATTCAAATATTATTTCAGGATTGTCATACGATTATGATGCCTCATCTTTTCGTGAAGCTTTTGATGATTTAAACGATTGTGAAACTTATTTTCCATACCACACTATGCTAAAATTTATAAGTGCAAATTCAGATATTAAAGTAATTTTAAGTGGCACAGGAGCTGATGAATTATTTTATGGCTACAATAAATATAAATATGCATATGACAAATCTATATTTTATAAATTTTTAAAAACTTTTGTAAAAATACCTAAAATTAAACCACTATCAAAAATGGCTAACTTTATTGGTAATAATAATCAAAAATTTTTAAAATTAAAAAATAATAAACCTTTTTTTTTTGATGATGAATTAGATAAGTTATTTACTCTCAATAATGATAAATGCTTATATTCTGTAATGAGGGATTTTGACTTAAAAAATACCTTGCCTTATTCATTGATACCAGCTTTAGAAAGAGCAAGCATGCGAAACTCATTAGAAAATCGGTCACCATATCTCTCAAAAAAGCTATTAGAACTGACTAATTCTTTAAGCCCTGACAATTTTTTTTTAAAAGAACAAAAAAATATTCAACGAAATATTTTAAACAGATATATTCCTGAAAAATTAATACCTCAAAAGAAAGAAGGTTTTTTTTCAACAAAAAAAATTAATTTAAATAAAGAAGATACTTTAAAGTATTTAAAAAATGTGAATTACGATTATAACGATCTAAATAAAAGAGACATACAAAGAGTAGCTATAATAAACGAGTTTTTTAATTAATTATTTTTTAATTCTATAATAACAAAAAAAATTATATTGTTTAGAAAATTCATTATAATCCTCATTATTTACAATTTTTTTTACATAATTTTCTTTGAATACAGGTCTCTTTGCTCTAAAATTAACTAAGTCTTTATTTTTCAGATATTTATATTTTTTCCATCTCTTGAATGCGTCAAATTTAATTAATGGTGGAAATTCAAAATAAAAATCTTTATTTTTATAAAAACTTATTTTATGTTCTTTTTTGAATTTAATAAATCTTTTTGGGTCATATATCTTAATTTTATTCTTTCCAAAAATAACTTTTCTGTTTCCGTAAAAATTATGAATGCCTAAAATTTTTTTAATAAAATATTTTATTTTAGCGTAAAAAGGATTATTAAAATATTCATACACATAATATTTTTGATCATGTTCATTTAGGATTTTTCGGAAAGAGTAACAATCACCTATTTTTGAAGGATAATTATCATCAAAAATGATATGTTTAAATTTATTTTTTTTTGAAAATTCTAGTCGATCATAAAAACTCACATGGTCATCAAAAAATATTAGTGTTTTTTTTTTATCTATTTTTGACCAATCAAGCTTGGTTAAGTCATGTTCAAAATATTTTGCTTTTATAGATTTATATTTTAAATTTGATAAATTTATATCAAAACAATAAAATTTTCCTGTTGGGCAAAATTTTTCCATTAACCAGGTACTTTGGCCAGCAAAAACACCAGACTCAACAATTAATTTAGGTTTTAGTTCTTTTAAAACTAAATATAAGTAAAATGCATGTTCAATTTTAACACCATTTTCATTATTAGAAATGGGTCTTTTTTTATATATGTTATAAAAATCCTCAAATTGATTTTTGATATTTTTTTCATTTATAAAATTTACATTTTTAGGCATAAAGTTGTTAATTTTGTAAGGTATGTATATAAGTTAAATCTATTGAAATGATAAGTTTAATTAAGATATTAATAAAAATAAAGCCAAAATTTTTAGCTTTTTTAATATTAGCTACTGCATTTTTGTTGGTTATAGAAATAAGTGGTGTTGTTTCACTGTCACTTTTTATTGATTTTTTAATCAATAAAGAAAGTAACAATAATTTTGGTTTTGTCTCAATATTAGAAATATTCAATATAAATAGATCTCTTTTGTCTATTTCTCTTTTAGTTGTAAGTATTTCGGTAATTAGAAATTTTTATTTTGCATTTTATATTTATTTAAAAGCAAAATTTTCACACAGCACATCAGAAGTTATTGCAAATAAAATAATTTCATTTTTTTTGGGTAGAAAAGGTTTTTTAAATGATAAATTTAGCCCATCTTATCTTCAGCATTTAACTGTTAATCAATCATATGAAATTTGTTCAGCAACTTTGATTGGTATAATTGATTTAATAAGCTCTATTTTAATAATATTAGGAATTTGTGTTTTTCTTGCCACAGTTAATCCTATTATTTTTATTTCTGTATTACTTATAATTGCAACTTTATATTTGATAATAATTTTTTTTCTAAACAATTTTATTAAAAAAACTGGAAAGGATAAATTTCATACTACTAAAAATATTGCAAAATTAACACTTGAAATATATTCCAATCTTAAAGAAATAAAAATACTAAAGCTTGATAATTTTTTTAAAGACAGCTTTAAGAAACAATATTTTGCATTTAATAAAAATAGACTAATTAGTAAGATCATTGGAAGATACCCTAGACTATTGATTGAAACTGTTTTGATAATAACAATAGTGGGTTCACTTAATTATTTTATAATACTAGAGATGGATATAATTATATCTACAGTAGCTATATTTGTTGTGGGTTTTTATAGGGTACTACCCTATGCTGACACAATATTTACATCTTGGACAAATTTTAAAATTTCAGAAGACTTATTAAAATTTTTATTAAAAAATAAACTATTAGATGAAAAAATTTCTATAAGTAAAAGTAAATTAACTGAAATTAAAACATTTAAATCTTTACAAATCGAAAATGGTTTGTACAGAAATGGATCTAAATATCTATTCTCAAAATTAAATTTAATAGTAAAAAGCTGTGATAAGTTTTTTATAACAGGTCCATCAGGGTCAGGAAAAACTACTTTAATAAATATTATATGTGGAATTACAAAGCTACAAAAGGGAAATTATAAAATTAATTCCAAAAATACTTTTGAAATAGAAAATATTAACTCCTTGTTCACGATATGTAGTCAGAGTCCAATTATTTTAAACAGATCAATAAAAGACAATATAATATTAAACAAAAAATTTGATAAAAAAAATTTTGATGCTGTTATTAAGATTGTAGATCTTAATAAAATATTAATTCGTGGTCGAAATATAAGTTCTAAGATAAGCCCTGATACTCTAAATTTTAGCGGAGGAGAGAAACAAAGAATTAGTATTGCAAGAGCTCTTTACCATATGAAGCCAATTTTAATTATGGATGAGGCAACAAATGGACTTGATGAAATAAGTGAGTTAAAAATTATAAAACAAATTATTAAAACTTATAAAAATAATACTATTATTTTTATTTCACACAATCAAAGTCTTAAAAATAATTTTTCTAAAACACTCTTTCTTAAATAATTTTTTTTAATAAATGTTTTAGACTATGTATAATTCTGGATACAGCGTATGCAATTTCCTTGCGTTTTTTAACCATTCTTTTTTCGTAATCTCAAGTTTAATATATGTTAGTGTTTTATTTTCTTTTTTCATGACTCGATTCTCTCTTTCTTTTTCTTTATAACCTGAAAATTTATTTGTCATTCTTGCTTTAATATGTGTTTCATTGACATATCCGGTGCATTTTTCAAGCCCCATTTTAATAAAACCAATTTTTAATAAATTAAAAATCAGCATGGAAGAGTAATGCCCTCCCCAGAATTCTTTTTCCCCTATAAAATAACCAATTTCAAATTTACTTTTATTTAGATCAATTGAGTATACGGAGCCATTACCTATATGTTGTTTAGAATTCTTTGTAATTATTGCATAATTATGACGACCTTTTTTTGGTGAATCTTCCACATATCTAACCAAATCATTATGCGCCCAACGTTGCTTACCTATTTCGAGATATTCTGTTACCAATGGATCATTAACCCATAGTAAATATTTTTCATCTATATCACTCAAACAAAGAGTTCTTAAATAAATTTTTTCTTGCATTTATTTTAATACTCTATTAGAAATATCTGAATTTGCTATGACAAATTCATTGTCAATTTTTAATATATAATTAAATTTTAATAATGTTTTTTATAAAAAAATTTAGTGTGTATAACCTTCTAATAATTAAGTAAAAAAAATTATTAAATAACTATGACTAATTCTGAAAAATATTCAAAAGTTTTTTTAAAGATTTTTTCAATTACTAAGGTAAAGTTGAAAAAACTGAAGTATCAATCTATACCCCAGTGGGATTCAGTTGGTCATATGTCTATGATTAGCAAACTTGAGGATGAATTCAAAATTACAATGGATATTAATGACATTGTTGACTTTTCTAGCTACGAGAAAGGAAAGAAAATATTAAAAAAATATAAAATAAAAATTGATAAATAAAAAAAAAAAATTAAATAGCACAGAATTGCTAGACTATCAGCCTAATAGATATCCATTTTTAATGATTGATTATGTTACAGAAGTGGTTCCTGGAAAGATAGCAAATGGTTACAAAAATTTTACAAATAATGAATGGTTTTTCCCAATCCACTTTCCCGGACATCCTAATGTTCCTGGGGCTCTTCAGTTAGAGGCTATGGCTCAAATGCTAACGGTAGCAATTACAACCCTTCCTGGAAATAAAGGTAAAGTGACTCATGCAATTTCACATGTTGTAAAATTTAAAAGAGAAATACTACCAGGAGAAAAACTTGAAATAGAGACCAAAGTATTGTCTTGGAAAAGAGGAATTTGCAAAGGATTAGGCAAAGGATTTGTTTCTGGAGAGGTTGCATGTGAAGCAGAAATGACTATGACAATTCCAGATATATTTAATAAGTATTTACCAAAAAAATAGAAAATTATTAAATGCGTGTAGCTGATTTTGTAATACAATATTTAAAAAATAAGAATATTAAAACTTTTTTTTCTGTGACAGGAAGAGGATCTTTATTCTTAAATGATGCGCTTGCAAGAGACAAAGATGTAAAAAGTTTTTTCTTTCATCATGAGCAAAGTGCTGCATTTGCTGCAATAACCACTCCTAATATAGACAATAACATTAGCTGCTGTATGGTTTCAACTGGTTGTGCTTCAACAAATACAGTAACAGCTGTACTATCTGCTTGGCAAGATAGTTTGCCAGTAATTTTTATTTCCGGACAAAATTTTTTGAATGAGACAACAAATTATAAAAAAAAGAATATTAGAACTTATGGTCAACAGGAAGCTAATATAATTGAAATTATTAAACCTATAACAAAATACTCAAAAATGGTTACAGATCCTTTGCAAATAAAATATGAATTAGATAAAGCTTTCTTCTTTGCAAATGACAAGATCAAAGGGCCAGTTTGGTTAGACATTCCACTAGATATTCAAAATAGTAGACTAGATGAAGAAAAACTTAAATCTTTCTCTAAAAATTATGAAATTAAGAAATGTTCTGACAGATTAATTTATAAGGTTTTTTCTGAAATAAAAGTCTCTAATAGACCTGTTGTATTAATTGGAAGTGGAATCAAAAATAGTCAATGCATAGATGAGTTTAAAGAATTTGTTAATAAGTATAAAATACCGTTAGTTTATACAAGTTCTGGTTCTAGCACATTAGGATCTGAATATAAATTTTCTATTGGTTCTGTGGGATCACAAGGGTGTTCTAGAGAAGGAGCATTTGCAGTTCAAAATTCTGATTTGTTACTTGTGCTAGGATCAAGATTAAATTCTCTTACAATTGGTTTAGACACAGAAAAATTTGCAAGAAACGCAAAAAAAATAATTATTGATATTGATAAAGAGGAATATACAAAAAATAAATTTAATAATTCTAGTCTGATTTTATCTGATCTAGGCTTTTTTTTAAAGAGAATGAATAAAAAAAAAATAAAAATTAGATGGGGTAAATGGAATCAAAAGTGCTTAAGCTGGAAAAAAATTTTTAAAGATAAGAAAGATGTATTAAATATTACACAAAAAACAAATTTGTACGAATTATCAGAAGTTTTTTCAAAAACTTTATTGAAGAACTCAATATTTTTATGTGACTCAGGATTTGTTGATGTGATTTTACCCACAAATATTAATTTTAAAAAAAATCAAATTTGCATTCATCCAGTCTCTCAAGGATCGATGGGTTTTGCTTTACCTGCAATTATTGGTGCCCACAGCACTGGAAAAAAAAATATCGTATCAGTAATCGGAGACGGATCAATAATGATGAACTTGCAGGAGCTTCAAACTATCAAAGATTATAAAATCCCTGCAAAAATTTTTATAATTAATAATAAAATGTATGGAATAATTAGAAGAAGACAGAAAGAATTGTTTAGAGGCAGGACTATTGGCACGGATGACACCAATGGTCTTGGTTGTCCAGACTTTAAAAAAATAGCTAAAGCATTCGAAATTAAATATAAATTAATAAAAACAAAAAAAAATCTTAAAAATGCAATTAATAGTGTTTTAAAACAAAAAAAAACTGTAATTTGTGAGATTATGGCAGATGAAAATCAAGAATATATTGAAGTTGGATATACTAAAAATTTGGAAGGCAAAATTGTTAGAAGACCTCTGGAAGATCAAAAACCATTTTTAGATAGAAATATCTTTCTTAAACAAATGCTTATAGAAACTATTGATCAATAATAATGAAACATAAAAGATTAATTAAATTAAATGATAATTGTAAAATTGGAGATTTTCAAAAACCATATATTGTTGCAGAGTTAAATACTAGCCATTTTGGAAATATTTCAATAGCAAAAAAAATGATTTGGAAAGCTAAAGAGTCTGGTTGTGACTGTGTAAAACTTCAATCTTGGAGTTCAGATACATTATATTCAAAAAAATTTTTTAATAAAAATCCAGTATCAAAAAGATTTTTTGATAAATATTCATTAGACAATAGTCAACTAAAAAGATTAGCAATTTATTCAAAAAAAATTGGAATTTCTTTTTCTTCAACACCATATTCTGATGAAGAGGTAAATTTTTTAGTTAATGAATGCAAACCAGCATTTATAAAAATTGCATCAATGGATTTAAACAATCATTTATTTTTAAAATTTATAGCTAGTAAAAAAATACCAGTAATATTATCAACTGGCATGGGAACAATAAAAGAAATAGAAAGTGCTGTTAAAATATTAATTTCAAATGGTCAAAAAAATATTTGTATTTTACATTGTGTTTCATTGTATCCATTAGACACTAAAATAGCTAACCTGAAAAATATAACGATGTTAAGAAATAAATTTAAAAATATTCCTATAGGCTATTCAGATCATAGCATAGGAAGCACTCTACCTATATCATCGATAGCACTTGGTGCGTGTGTAGTAGAAAAACATTTTACTTTAGATAATAAAATAATTGGAATGGATAATCATATGGCAACTGAACCCCATGATATGCAGAAAATAACATCTGCGTGTTTAATCGCATTTAACTCACTTGGTGCAGAAAAAAGAATCCTAAGTAAACAAGAATTTAATCAAAGAAATAAAATGCGCAGAAGCATATTTACTCGACAGTCATTGAAAAGAAATGAAAAAATTACATTAGAAAAAATTCAATTAAGAAGACCAGGGAATGGCATTGCTCCCAACAAAGTGGTAAGAATTCTAGGAAAAAAAGTTAAAAGAAATATAGGTAAAGATTCCTTGTTAAAAATGTCTGATATAATTATTTAATAAAAAAATACTTAATATGAGATTATTCAAATCTTTCAATAAATATAGTAAAAATATTGCAATTATAGATAAAGAATATTCTAATTTAACTTACAAAAAAGTTTTAACAGAAACTAATAAGATAAGAAAAAAAATAAAAAAGAGATCTTTAATATTGATTGTTTCTGAGAATTCTCTTGGTTCTTTAATTGCTTATATATTCTGTATTATAAATAATCATGTGGGCATCATTATTGACTCAAAAACTACCAAACAAAATATTATCAAAATTTTTAAAAGCTACAAACCAAACTATACTTTTATATCAAAAAAAAATAATTCTATATTTAAAAAAGTCTGTTCTGAAAAATACATTTTCTTTGATCAAAGCTTGATGAAAAATAAGATAAATAATAAAGTAAAATTAAACAAAAATTTATCTCTTTTATTATCTACATCAGGATCAATGGGATCAATTAAATTTGTCAAATTATCTAAAAATAATCTCAAACACAACACGAGGTCTATAATTAACTATTTAAAAATTAATAAAAAAGATTCAGCTATAACAAACTTACCTATTAGTTATAGTTATATGCTTTCAGTTATTAATACACATTTTGAGGTAGGAGGATCTATTGTAGTTTCAAAATATTCCTTGGTTGAAAAAAAGTTTTGGGAAACGTTAAAGAATAGCAAAATTACTTCTTTTAACGGCGTCCCTTACACCTATGAAATGTTGTCAAGAATTGGTCTAAAAAATATAAAAATAAAATCTTTAAAATACTTAACACATGCAGGTGGAAAACTTGAAAATGATAAATTGAAAGAAATAATAAAATTTTGTAAAAAAAATAATTTGAAGTTTTTCTCAATGTATGGTCAGACCGAAGCCTCTCCAAGGATATCTTATTTAAACCCTGAATTTTCAAAGAAAAAGATAGGAAGTATAGGAAAAGGAATACCAGGAAGCAAGATGTACATAATCAATAATACTGGAAAAAAAATACTTAAACCTTTTGTAGAGGGTGAAATCATTTGTGAGGGAAAAAACGTCTTTATGGGATATTCAAAAGATTATAACGATTTAAAAAATGCTAATGAAGAAAATTATAAGTTAAAAACAGGAGATTTGGGATATTTTGATAAAAATGGTTTTTTCTATATCACAAGCAGAATTAGTAGGATCGCAAAAATATTTGGCAACAGAGTTGATCTTGGTGCTTTAGAAAGTTTAATGAGTCAAAAAAGTTATAAAGTTGCATGTCTGAGTGACAACAAGATAGTTTTTATCTTTATTGAAAAAAAATATAATAAAACTAATTTAATTAATACTATTTCAAAAATAACAAATCTTAATGTAAACTCTTTTGAATTGATTAAGTTAAAATATTTACCAAGAACAGCAAATAATAAAATAAGTTACAATGAATTAAAAAAAATAAATGCTAGACTATAAAACATTATATAATTCAGATCCTTTTGGTTTACTTAATAAAAAAAAAACCTCCTGGTTTCTTATAAATCAAAAAAAACTTTCTCTGTACCATTACAAATATTCAAAGAATTATAAGTTAATTTCAGATAATATTTTTAAATCAATCTCTAAAGTAAAAAAAATATCTGATCTACCCTTTGTTCATGCATCATTATTTAAAAATTTTAATTTAATTTCAAAAAATAATAATCCAAAAATTACTACATTTAGCTCTTCTGGAACAACAGGTTCCAAACAATCAAAGATTAATTTAGATCCAAAAACTTCATTTCTACAATCAAAAGCACTTAGTAAAATTTTTTCAGAGATAATTAATAAAAAAAAAGATATTTTTTTTATTGAAAGTAAAAATTTTCTAAATTCTAGAGAATCCATGTCTGCAAAAGGTGCTGCAATTAAAGGTTTTAGCCAACTTTGCAATAATAAATATTTTCTCTTAGATAAAAATAATAAAGTAAACATATCTATTTTAAAAAATTATTTGAAAAAAAATAAAAATAAAGAGTTTATTATTTTTGGATTCACAAGTTCAATATGGTTTAATTTAATTACTGAGATAAAGAGACAAAAAATTAAATTAAAAAAAAATCAAGGAATAATGATTCATGGTGGTGGATGGAAAAAAATGTATAAACTGAAAGTAAATAATAATAAATTCAAAAATGAAGTTAAAAGTTTGCTTGGTTTAATGCAGGTTTATAATTATTATGGAATGATGGAGCAAACTGGTTCTGTTTTCTTGGAGTGTGAAAAGGGATATTTTCATTGTTCAATTTTTTCAGATATTTTAATTAGAAATTCTAAATTAGAACTAAGTAAAAACAATGAAACTGGATTAATACAAACACTTTCTTTGCTACCCTTAAGTTACCCTGGACACAATATATTAACAGAAGATATAGGTATAATTCATGGTATTGATAACTGTAAATGTGGAAAAAAAGGCAAATATTTCACTGTTTTAGGAAGAGTTCCAAATGCGGAGCTTAGAGGGTGTAGCGATGTCAATTAAAATGAATAAGAAAATTAAAGTTATAGTAGGTAATTTTAATTTGAAAGATGGGCCACATGATGTCTTTGATAAAGATATAATTTTATTATTAAATGAAATTTCAAAAGAAGTTTTAAATAGTAGCAAATGTAAAAAATTTCCTGATTTAGTTTCTTTTGGTTTTTGGTGCAGAGCAAGTAATATAAGAGCAATATTCAATAATTATAGTTTTTTCAAAAACAGAATGGGGCGTGGCTCTGTATTGCACATAACACCTTCAAATGTACCAACGAATTTTGCATATTCTATGGTTTTTGGTTTATTGTCAGGTAATAATAATATAATTAGGCTTCCTAGTAAAAATTTTCTTCAAGTGCAAGTGTTGTGTAATATCTTAAAAAAATTATCGAAAAAAATAATTTATAAAAAAAGTTTTAATAAATTATTGCTTATAAAATATGATAATTCGGACTTAATATCCTCTGAACTTTCTAAAAATGTGGAGGCAAGAATAATTTGGGGTGGAGATAATACTGTCAGTAAATTTAAAAGCTTTATAACAAAACCGAGATGTATAGATCTTGCATTTTCAAATAGATATTCAATATCTGTAATAGATTCAAATAAGCTTGGTAAATTAAACTCTAATGATTTAACAATTTTAACCAAAAAATTTTACAATGATACATATACCATGGATCAATTTGGTTGCTCTTCTCCAAATAGTGTATTTTGGCTAGGTAAAAACAATATTGCTAAAAAAAAATTTTGGTTTGAATTGAGTAAGGTAGTAAATAAAAAATATGACCTTGATTTATCAGGTGCTAATAAAAAGATCTCTAATTTAATGAATTACACCTTGGAGAAAAATAAAAGATTTAAGGCTAATATAAATAATTTTAATTTAATAATGCTAAAAGGTAAAAAATTAAGTTTTGATGATTTTGAAAATATAAATTTTGGCACTTTTTTAGAAATAAATCTTCAAGACATAAATCATTTACGAAAATATACTTCAGAGAAATTACAAACTATTACCTACTATGGGACTGACTTCAAAAATATAAAAAAATTTATCATTGATAATAAAATAAAAGGAATTGATAGAATTGTGCCAATTGGAAGAGCTTTTGATTTAACCCCAGAATGGGATGGAGTTGATATTATTTCCACTTTATCAAGAACCATAGGAGTCTAATGAAAGAATTAAATAAAAAAAAAATCATCTCATTGACAAAAATTACTAAGCCATTTTTAATGGTTGATAATATAAAAAATATTTCAAATCTGAAATCTGCGACAGGTATAAAGAAGATTAATAAAGATTCATGGTTTTTTAAATGTCACTTTATTAATAAACCAATGATGCCAGGAACGTTAATACAAGAAGCAATGCTTCAAACAATAATAGCTACACTTTATTCAAGCAAAAAATTTAAAGATAAAATTTGTTTAATAACTAGTTGTAAGACAAACTTTTTTTCAAAAGTTGATAAACCAACAGTTTTAAATATAAATATTAAAATATTAAATATGACGAAATTAAAAGTTGAAGCCACTGCAATTATTAAAAATCATAAAAATATAAAAATCGCCAGTGGAGATTTTAAATATTTTATATCAATAAAATGAAAAACGATGCATTTCCAATTACGTATACTTCTCTAAATATAATCAAAACAAAAAAAAATAAGATTACAAATAAGATTACAAAAAACAACCTACTAAAAAAAGAAGATATTAAAAAAAATTTTGTAGTAATAAAAGTGGAATATGCAAATTTAAATTATAAAGATTTTTTAATGTCTCGTGGTCATAGTGGTTTAATTAGAAGATTTCCTCATACCCCAGGCATAGATGCTTCTGGAACTATCTATTATTCCAATTCAAAAAAATTTAGTAAAAATGATAAAGTATTTGTGATAGCTCACCCTCTTGGTGTTGAAACAAGTGGTTCTTTTTCTGAGTATATTATAATTCCAGATCATTGGGTAAATAAATTACCCAAAAGTACAACATCAAGAGAAATTATGATGATTGGGACATCAGGTTTTACAGCAATAAAAGCATTAAATAAATCCTTGAAAATAATTTTAAAGTATAAAAACAAGCCTGTATTAGTCACTGGAGCAACAGGTAATGTTGGCATGTTTATAATATTTTTACTTACAAATATTGGAATAAATATTGAAGCAATAACCTCCAAAACAAAAAACCATATAATTTTAAAAAAAATGGGTGTAAAAAAAATATATACTCTTAAAAACTTTCTTAAAACTCCTAACTTTGCACTCTTAAATGAAAAATATTCAGCTGTTTTTGAGAATTTAGGTGGTGATGTTATTGCTATATGCTTAAAATATTTAGTTAAAAAAGGTATTCTTGTTTCAATAGGTAATATTTTAGGAAATATTTCAAATATAAATGTTTTACCTTTAATATTAAGAGAGGTAAGCATCCTAAGTGTGAATGCTGAATGCTCCAGTGCAAATGAAAGAAAAAAAATTTTTCAGGTCTATAAATCGATAAAGTTAAAAAAACAATTACTAAAAAGAACAAAAGTTATAAATTTAAAAGAAGTTTCTAAAATAATGAAATTTAGAAACTTTAATAAAAAAACCTTAAGATACGTTGTTAAAATATAATTTTTAAAAAAAATCTTTCTCAAATAATTTTTTTTAATAAGTCTTTTAGAGTCTGGATATTTAAAGTTAATTCATTTTTTATATCTTGATGACAATTTATTCTATAATATTTGAGCTTTCGTTGTTCTGCAATATATTTATAAAAATCAGCATTAACATTTGTATTATGAGGATACAATTCAATTAATTTTGTTTTCTTTGGTTTAAATATACAATTAGCAAGGTTGGCACCATGAATACCTATAACAATATTTGAATTTAACATATGCTCAATTTGTTTTATAATAGGCATATCATCGAAATATATAATTTCAAAATTTTTACTTTTTAAAAAACTAATAATTTTTTCTTCATCTTTTAAAATTCTGTTATGAAATCCTTTTGCTTTTTTTCTTCTAATAAAATAATTAATCTTTTTTCCTTTTTTAATCTTTTTTAACTTGATCAATTTCTCAATAAACTTATCAATGGTATTATATTGATCATTAGAAACTATATTGGCTATATATTGGTTATGAATATCATAATTTCTATCACTATTTTTCTTAAATTTTAGTGGAAAATTATAGATTGAATATGATTCATTAGTGAAATTGTTAATTTTATTTTTTAGTTTATGATTGGAATAAAAAAAACCTGCTTTAGAATATTTTAAATGTTCCGAGTAAATAAAGTTTTTTTTAATAAGTATGTTGTTTTTATTTTTAAATTTTATTAATTTTATTTTATATATTATTGAAATTAAATATAAAAAACTATTAATTGAACGTGAGATATCTGATTTAAAAAGAATTTTAAAATTATTTTTATAGTTTTCTAAAAAAAAAATTAGTGATAACAAATTATCATTAACAAAATGATAATAGTTTGATTTATTACTATTAATATCAAAATAATATATATCTTCCTTTACATCTAAGATTAAATCAGGTTTTTTATTCAAATATTTAGACTTATTGGTAAAAATTAGATTAGCATAAAAATCATTTTTAATTGTCTCTGATAATATTGGGTTCTTAAAATTTTTTATTACCACACCAACTTTTTGTATTATTTCGATTGGTATATTTAGATTAACATTTTTTAGTTTATACACATTAATATATTCAGAAAAATTAATATTTAACAACTTACTTCGATATCTATTTCTTATATTGTAAATTGGGTAAGTAAAAGCCCTTAAAGATATCGTATTATAAAAATTACTTCTCATCCTCATCAGTTCTATAATTTTTTTTTTTAAAATATTTAATTTCATTATAATTTTAATTATTTTTCTAAATATATTTTTTCTATTTTTTTTATATACTTTTTATCTTGAAACTTTTTTATAAAGGTTTTTTTAAGACTATTTTTTTTTGGATATCTATCATAATTTCTAAAAAAACTATCTACAATATAATTCAACTTATTAGAATAAATGTCATTTATTAAAATACCATTTGACCTATCAATGATTTCTTTGTGACCACCACTGTTATTTGCAAAAACATAAATATTTTTTAATACTGCCTCAATTATATTTCTCCCTAAGGGTTCATTTTCAGATGGTGCAAATAATACTTTTTTTTTTGTATATTTTAAAAAGGGTACCCAATAATGTAAGGGATAATTATAATATAGAATTATTTTTTTTTCTATTTTTTTTTTTTTTATATACTTTTTTAAATTTAATAGTCTATTTTTTTCGCTTTGAAAAAACATCAAGCCAATAAATTTGTTCTGAGTAGAATTTAATCGTGATATTAGATCGATAAATACTTTTGGATTTTTCCTTTTGTGTATATTTGAAATAAAAAATACAAAAAATTTGTTTTTATTTTTTTTTATAAATTTTTCATGTTTTCTTTTTAATTCTATTTTGTTATTAAAAAAATCTACATAATTGTATAAAACAACTTTTTTTTCATTAAAGAATGAAGGAATTTTATTTTTTACAAACTCACTAATGCAAATAATTTTTTTTGCTAAAAAAAAACTTAAATAATTTCTTCTTGAATTATCTGTGTTTCTTAAATGCAAAATATGATCAGCTCTAAATAAAAAACATAAAATAGAATAATACAGATTTAACAAGCCATCATTTGTATGAACTACGTCAAACCTATATTTTATGTGATATTTAATTAATTTAAAATAAAAGTTAATTATAAATAGTATTTTACTATCGTAATTTATTTGGAGAGAATCAACTTTTATGTCACTATTAAAATTTAAAGACTTAATATCAATTTTATTTTCATTTTTTTTACGTATTATTAACACAAAAGTGTTGAATTTTTTTTTGTTAATTTTATTACAAATAGATATTGTTGATACAACGTTCCCACCCTTATTAGATTGAAGTAATGGAAAAAGTATTTTTTTCATCTATAAGTATAGTAATGATTTTAAAAAAAATTTATAATAAAATAATTCATAAGAATTATCAAAATTTCCCAAAAATAAAAAAATTTTATACTAATTTTTTTAATTCAAGAACAGAATGGATAAATGAACTATCTAAAAGATTTGATAATAATGAATTTGATATGGAATTTAAATATAGCTTCTCTCCTCATAGCCCAATAACTAACCCATATAAGGTTTTGGATTGGGTAATTGACAGATTGCACCCTTTCTTTGAATATTTTGATAAAAAAAATGTTAATAGTATTCTTGAAATAGGTTGTGGTTATGGAGTTAGTACCTGGTTTTTGAAGGATAAATTTAAAAATACGACTGGCCTTGATATATCTGAGAATGCAATTTCTACTGCACAAAAAATTTGGCCTGAAATTGACTTTGTTAAAAGTGATGTAATGGAATATTTTAAAAATAATCCAGATAAACTATTTGATGTAATTTTATCTTGTGACGGTCCACCTGTAGACATGGAAAAAATTATGAAACATTGTAAATATTTTGTAAGGGTTGGATATAGGCCTAAAACAATTTCAGGGGCAATATTTAAAATGACTGAAAAACTTACTGGATTACAATTAGCTTTTAGCACAACAGTGGTTAGTGAAGATTTTAAAAAAAATATCATTAAAACTGGATACCTAAAATATTATTTTACCCCATATTTTTTTAGAAATTTAACAGACTCGATTACAAAAAAATATTTTCCTTTTTAAGATGTCAAATATATAAAAAAAGAAATTGTAAGTATACTCATGCTGATGAAATAATCAGAAAAACAGTATTGGACAATTCCTATTCTCTTAAAATATTCAATTAAAAAAGATCCTTTTATACTAATAGAAAATATTTTGCGAAATACATCGATTATAAATATTTTGCCTTTAATATTAAGAGAAGTTAGTATTCTAAGTGTTAATGCCGAATGTACTAGCCCAAATAAAAAAGAAAGTATTCTAAATACCTTTTTATCACTAAAATTAAAAAAAATCACCATAAAGAACAAAAGTTATAAATTTAAAAGAAGTTACTAAAATAATGAAATTTCAAAATTTTGATAAAAAAACTTTAAGACATGTGTTCAAAATATAAATTTTGTTCACCTTGAGATTTAATAATTAACAACTTAAAATGAAATAATAAATATAATTAATACAAAAACTTTCAAAAAGAAATAAATTGCTTTTGTGAATTACTATAATATTATCTAATAAAATGTATTATTCAAAAATAACTATTCTAGAATAACCTTTGAAAATATGAATAAAATTAATCGACGGTGCATTGTATGCAATTCAAATAATTATAAAAAATTATTTAATATGTCGTACGAATATTCAAAAAATGTATTAAATTCTGACCCTGAAAGAAAATATGGGTGGAAAAAAGACACACACCATTGGATAGTGGAATGTATTAATTGTGGATGTTCATATGTCCCTGATATTATAAAAGGACTGTCATTAGACATAAATGAAAAAAAAATTTCATCATCAGAATTTGAGAATCATTTATCCAGTTTTTATAAAAATGATCTATTAAATAATTTACATGACGTGAATTATAATAAATCGATTTTAGATAATTTATTAAATATCTTAAAAAAAAAACAAAATGTAAAAATTTTAGATTATGGATCTGGAAATGCAGAATTATCAATATTCAATAGTATTCCATCAATTGATTCAATCACTAGTTATGATCCTTTATATCCTCACAATATAAATGAAATATTTAAAAAATTAAATATTAATTCTGAAGCATACAATGATTTATCCAAAATGAAAAAAAATGAAAAATTTGATTTAATTATCTGTCAGTCAGTTATTGAACATGTAACTTATCCAGATCAAGAAATAAAAAATATGAAAAAAATACTTTCTACGGAAGGAATTATTTATATTAATAATCCTTATATGCCAATTAAAGATGATTTAAATAAATTATTAAAAGCCAAAACCATAACAAAAAAAAATAGGCTATCTTGTTATCATATAGATCACATAAACTATATGACACCCTCAACTTTTACGAAATTAATTAAAAATAATGATTTAAAAGTTTTAAATTTTTGGCAAAAATTTTACTCATCTGGAAGAGAACAAAAATTATTTGAACTTTTTAAAATTAATTTAAATAGTTTTATCCATTATTTAGTAGATGCAATTGGATATTATTATAAAAAACAACATTTCTTCTTAACGCATAAGTGAAAAGTTGTTTAGAAATTATTAGAATAATAATTTACACATTAGCTGCATATTTATTTCCAAATTTATTTTTTTCTAATGTTTTAAACATTATTAAAAATAATCAAGAAAATATTCTTTTTTTATCAGCTTTCAGAAGAGAGAGTGAATTAGAAAAAAATTTACTTAAACTTAACTATGGAATATTTTTTTTAGATTACCCTTTTCAAAAAAAAGTAAGTGGAATTTTTTTTGGAAATCATAAAGAAATTTATTTTAATTTTATTCCAAAAATTAAGATTATGCATTTAAGAATTTTTTTTTATAAAATCTTTCTTAAAAAATTTATTACTTTTATAAAAAAAAAATATAATATTTCTAAAATTTTTAATTTTGCTATTCATTATAAGTCAGAATTTTTATTTGATCAAATTGCAGTTACAAATGATGTAAAATTTATAACCTTCCATCGAGAATGTCTATATTGTAGTGAGGCTATTACCAAGTCTATTACAGTTAATTTAAAAAAAATTTTACCCTTTAATGGAACAAAAATAATTGTACACAATAAAATTGTAAAAGATATTTTTATAAAAAGTAAATTTTGTTCAGGTGATAAAATTGAAGTTATTGGCCCTTTGAGAATTGATAAGATCTCACAACATAATAAAAATCTAAGTAAAAAAAGAAAAGGCTTTAAAAAAAAAACAGTTCTTTTTTATATTTTTGGTACTGGCTGTCTTTTAAGTACAAAGTCATCTTACTTTAAAGAGATGAGTACTGACCCAAAATATGGATGGTATAATTTAGTTGAAAATACATTTCGTATAATTTTAGAAAATGCAGAAAAATTTCCAAAACATGAATTTATTTTTAAAGCAAAATTTGCGTCTCCAGAGCTAATTAGTTTATTTAAGAGGATGATAAATAATCGTAATTTAAAAAATGTAAAATTTTTTACTGAAGACAAAAACTATTTTTTATTAAAGAAGTCGGATTTAGTCATATCTTTTGGTTCTACAACTATATTGGAAGCACTCATGATGAATAAATCAGTATTAATACCCTTTTTTGATGAGGTAAAAGACTCCAAATACAAAAAACACATACCTTTTAGAGAGCTTATCAAAACTAATATTGGATGTTCTGAAAAAAAAATATTTAACCAAAATATTAGAAAATTCCTAAATGAGAATAAAAAATTTTATTTAGATAAAAATCAAAAAAAATCATTACTATTTAAATATTTAAGTGTCAGTAATGAACTAAATTCAGATAAAGTATCTAAAATAATTAGATCAATTTGAATACTGAACTAGATTATTTATAATCTTAACTTCTTTGGTGGTGAGTATTTCGCTACTTTGAATACTTCTCTTATTATTATTACTAGATGGCAAATAATAACTGAAGGAATCCAAAAATTGATATAAAACTATAAATCTCTCTTTGCTACCTGGTCTGCTTCCAAAATGGTAGCAATTAGAGGTATCAACTAAATTTATTGTTCCAGATTTACCATGTAGAGGCTTTAAATACTGGGTATAATTAATATCTTCAAGACTCTTATCATTAATTCTGTTTGTTTTTTTAGTTATCAATTTTTTTTGTCTCATAATTTTATATATTTTTTTAGAAATTTTTTTGGGTATAATAGTCAAGGGGCCTGCTTTTGTGTCAACATCATGAAGATATAAAAATAATTTTAATTGTTTGTTACTATCTCCATCCATATGCAATTCTTGGCTTCTACCCGTTTCAAAATTTTTATTTGGTGAATAAAAAATATTAACTTCTTTTAACGTTATATGCTTTCCCAGATAACTTCTTACAGTATTCAAAAAATTTTTTTCAAATAAGAGTTTAAGATACATATGATTTTTTTTATCAAAAAAATCAATTTTATAACTTTGTAGGAATTCTTTTTTTGAATTATCTAGTTTTTTTTTAAATTCGTAATCATTTATAATCTTATTAGATCTAGAAATTATTTTGGTTAAATTTTCACTTTCAAATTGATATTGTATATATCCATTTTCATGTAAGAAAATTTCTTTATTTTTTTTTACACCCAAAAATAATTGTCTAAAAAATTTTATAGGATTCAAAAATCTATAAAATAAAGCTAAAATTCTTGAAGAGACATAATCTCTTCTATCTAATCTAAGAAAAAAGCTTCTTAGCCTAAAGTCAATTTTAGTTAACATGTCTATCTTTTATCATATTATTCAGTATTAAAGAAATTTGTAATTTTAATTGAAATATTAATTTTTTTTGTATAATATTCTATTTTCAACTTGTTCTAATATGTAATGACCTAAAAAAATGTGACATTCTTGGATTCTTGCAACATTTGTGTTTGGTACAACTATTTTATAATCACAATATTTTTTTGCAGCACCACCTGACCCTCCTAGAAAGCCAATAGTTTTATTCTTTTTCAATTTTGCGTATTTTAAAACTTTAATTATATTTTTTGAATTCCCTGAAGTCGAAATAGCTAAAAGTAAATCATTTTTAGATGATAATGCTTGAAAATTTCTTAAAAAAATATCTTCAAAACTATAATCATTTCCGCACGCTGTAATTGTAGATGTGTCTTGAGCCAAAGCAATTGCTGGCAAAGGTTTTCTGTTTACCTTGGGTCTTAATCTTACTAGTAGTTCGGCAACTAAATGTTGAGCATCCGCTGCTGATCCACCGTTGCCACAGATTAAAATTTTTCCATTTTTTTTAAATGTTGAATAAATTAATTTTATAATTTGATCTATAGTTTTTTCAAAACTAATTAAAGCTTCATGAGTTTCGATATTACTTAAAATACTCTCTTCCAATGAAGATTTTTTTTTACCCATACAAATTTAAATTTTAATATGAGCTCTAAGCTTTTTAGCAATTGGGATTTCTTCAGGAATAATTTCTCCTAATTTTTCGCCTCCCATTGCCGCTTGTACTTTATTTATAGAATCAGTTAAATCTTTCATTCCAGAAAATTCTATTGAAGCAGCTTGATCTGAGCCATACATGGTTCTATCTAAAGTTATATGTCTTTCTAAAGAATTAATTCCCATAGTACTAGCTACTATCGAGATTGCCACTCCATTCTCATGACCACTGTAACCTACTTTGCAATTAAATTCTCTTTTTAAAGAATTAATTGTATTAAGATTTACATCCTTTGGATTAGTAGGATAAGTCGAGACGCAGTGCATTAATTCATAATTCGTACCTTCAGCTTCAAAAATATTAACAGCTTTCTTTATATCATCTAAAGATGACATACCTGTTGATATAAACGTATATTTTTTTCTTTTAGCAACTTCCTTCAAAAAATTTTGATCTACAATCATTGCTGAAGCAATTTTATGGTATGGTAAATTATACCTATCTAGAAACTCTAAACTCTTCACATCCCATGCTGAAGCAAACCAAATAATTTTTTTTTGCTTACAGTAATCATTGATTTGATCATATTCTTTTTCACCAAATTCAAGACCCTGTTTTTGGTCTCTTTGAGTATTTCCCCAAGGACTTACTCTAGGTTGATCTAATAGTTGTGCATCGTATACTAAATCAATTGTTCTTTTTTGAAACTTTACAGCATCAAATCCAGCTAAAACTGCATTATCAATTAGCTTTTTTGTAATATCAATATCTCCGTTATGGTTTATTCCTATTTCAGCAATTAAGAAAATTTTATTTTTTTTCTGCATATAGTTTTACTTTTAAATAGTCGTTTACATCATCAATATCAGAATTAAATCCATTTACAATAAAAGGTTTTACTTTATTGCCATGCAAGAACCCTTTTAAGATATGTTTGGTTTTTACAATATCTACATACCCGTTAGGGAGATATGTTTTTTCAAAATGTTCTTTTGGGAGATTATATTTATCTAAATTGAAATCATTTTTAGATATAGAGCAAAGTTTTTTATTTTTAATTCTAAATGTTTTAAAAGATGGATTGATCATTAAAGACACTGATCTTAGAGATGTATAAGAATTTTTATCTTTTAAAAAAACTTTAATTGCTTTATTTATATTGTTATTATCTCTTAAAGGAGTTGTTGGTCGCAAATGAACAAAAAATTCAGGTAAAATTTCATTACTTTTAACCAAGCAATTTAAGAAATCTTGAAACATTTGAATATCACTAGTCTTATCCTTTGAATATTTTGTATTTCTTAGAATTAAATTTTTACATCCAGCTTTTTTTGCAATTTCTAAATACTTTTTTGAATCTGAAGAAAAATATGTTTTTTTAATATTTTTGTTTTCTAAAGAAGCATTTATAGAATATTCAATTAAAGATTTCTTATTTATCTTTAATAAATTTTTGTTTTTGATTGTTTTAGATTTAGACCTAGCTGGAACTAATGCCCAAAAACAATTTTTTATTATTTTCATTTTTTTTGTGTAGTTCTTTTAGAATAATCTATATATTATACAACTTAATATTAATTAAAAAAAAATGAAAAAAATAGTTATCACCGGTGGCTGTGGTCTTTTAGGGTGGGAATTTGCAAAATCTCTAAGTAAGATTGGTAATAAAATACTTATTTTAGATAACTCAAAAAAAAAAATTTTTGAAAGAAAGAAAGATATTAATAATAAAAATATAATATTTTTTTACTGCGATATTACTAAAAAAGTAAATGTTAAAAAAATTGTCTCCAAAATAATTCAAAAAGAAAAAAAAATAGATATTTTAATCAACAATGCTTGCATTAATTATTCACCTAAATATCTAGGTAAAAGAGATAATAATTCTTTTTTAAACTTTACATCGGAAAGATTTGATAAAGAAATTGATGTTGGTTTAAAGGGATCAATTATTTGCTGTCAAGTAATAGGAAAATACATGTTGAAAAATAAATATGGTATTATAATAAATATTGGATCCGATCTTTCCATCAAAGCACCAGATCAAAGCCTATATTCACACTTAAACACTACAAAACCAATAACATACTCTATAATAAAAACAGCAATACATGGATTAACGATTTATCTTGCAAGCTTGTGGGGTTCTAAAGGCATAAGAGTTAATACACTTTCACCAGGTGGTATTTATAATAATCAAAATAAAACCTTCTATAAAAAATTGATAAAAAAAATTCCCCTAAACAGAATGGCAAATTATAATGAATATAATGAAGTAATAAAATTTTTATGCAGTGATGGATCAGCATATATGAATGGGCATAATTTAATTGTAGATGGTGGAAGGACCATAATATAAATGATGAAATTTAAAGTTCCTCAAAAAAAAAGTTTACGTTATGTTAAAAATTTTTTTATTAAAAAAGGTCTTAAAAATTTAGTTAAAGAATCGGGTGATCTTCAAAAAATTTCTAATAATGATATGATTATCAAAGATCCTTACAAACCTGAATTACAAGATTTATATATGCTGTATCAATATATTCTATTAAATAAGAGAACTACTATTCTAGAGTTTGGATCTGGATGGAGTAGCCTTATTTTTTGTTTGGCTATTCAAGATTTAAAAAAAAAATATAAAAATAAAATAGCTAATTTAAGACGCCATAATCCATTTGAGATTTTTATATTAGAAAATGAAAAAAAATTTCTAAATATTTCAAAAAATAGAATTAAAAAATATAATAATAAAAAAAGTAATTCATTCATTAAAATTAATTATATTTTTTCTACGGTCCAAATGATTTTATACGAAGGCAAAATTGCTACAGAATATATGAAGATACCCACTTGTAGCCCCGACTTTATTTATCTTGATGGACCTGATCAATTTAAAGTAAGTAATAATATTAATGGCATAACAACTGCACATAAAGATATGATGCCGATGGTATCTGATTTGCTCAAGATAGAATATTTTTTAACACCAGGAACAATTATTGTCTGTGATGGGAGGGGGGCTAATGCAAACTTTTTAAAACACCATTTTAAAAGAAATTGGATCTATAAATATGATAAAAAAAATGACCAACACATATTTTATTTAGACTCTCAAACACTAGGAAAAATTAACCAACTACAACTAGATTTTTATAAGAAAAAATAATTTCTTTATAAAAATTTTAGTGTTTAATCTTTTTTTAACAAAAGACACAATTTAAGTGTTTTGATACCTTCTTTTAAATCAGATAAATTTTTTTTATTATGCTTTATCGAATTAATAAAATTTTTAGATTGATCAATAAACATTGTATTCCTCTTAAAATTTTTAAGAATTATTTTTTTTTTTATTTTTCTATTATTATCAACATAAATTATATTTTTTTTAATAAAATCGCAAAAAATATTCCCATACTCAAAATTTAAATGAATAAAATGTTTGGGCGGGTTATCCAAAAAATTTACCTCTAAATCAATTACTAAATTTTTTTTATATCTTAATTTAGCAATTAAACTATCCTCAACATTTATTTTAAGTTTGCTTAATTTTTTTTTTGATTTACTTAGAATCTTAGGTTCACCAATTAAATATCTTACCAAATCAATTTCATGACTCAAACTTAAAATTGCACCACCCCCCTCACTTCTTCTTGCCATATTAGTTTTTGTATAGTGTTTAAATTTTTGCATCAAAGGAAGGTACTCACCAAAATGAAATTTTCCTGATACAATTTTTCCAAGTTTATTATTCTTAATTTTTTTTTTTATGTACTGAACACCAGGGTGAAATCTAAACTGGTATCCAACACAAATTTTTATTTTATTTTTTTTAGCAATTTTACTTAATAGTGCAATTTTTTTTAGATTGCTTGACAGAGGTTTTTCAATAAAGATATTAGCACCAAATTTTGCAAATTTTATTGCAAAATGTATATGTAGATGAGCAGGGTTAGTAATATAAACTATATCAAATTTATGTTTTGTAATTTCTCCTAAATCAATTGATTTAATTTTATAAAAGTCTGTTAGAGACTTAACCTTTTTAGTTTTTAATTTATCATTTATAACTATATTTTTCAACGATGATTTGTAAGAGTAAAATTCATATTTTTTTCTTCCAAGTAATTTAATTAATATTCTTAAATGTCTCTGTCCAATGGAACCAAGTCCTATGAATAGAATTTTAGTCATAACTTTTTCTACATGCATTTTTTAAGGTGCTCCAAATTTAATTTTGCAGACTTAATTGAATTTTTTCCTCTAGATGTCTCCAATGTAAAATAGCCATCATATTTAATCATCTTTATAAACTTGAAAAATTCTTTAAAATTAACTAATCCCTCATATAAACTTACATTTTCACCCTTTTTATTCCTACTTTTGATGTGTACATGCTTAATATCATTTCTAAATTTTAAAATATCAGTTAAAAAATTTTTATTTTTATTAAATCTGTTACCAGTGTCAAAAACTAATCCAAAATTTTTTGGAAGCTTTTTCTTTATCTCTCTATAGAATTTAAAATCAATATCTGTTTCTACGGCAAAACTAATTTTTTTTTTTGAGCAATAATTGCTCAAATCGTTTAATGACTTTATGCAATTTTCTATTTTTCTTTTTTTTAATTCACTTTTTCCAAGCAGTGGAAGAATAAATAATTTGATCTTTATTTTTGATAATTGATTTATTAAAAGATAATAGTAATCTAAATTTTTAGAAAAATTTTTTTTTATAGAATGATTATCAATAAATGAAATTTTTTTAAGTTTAGCTAATTTTAAATGCAAACTAAGTCTTTTTAGTTTTACATCCGACCATATTAGATTTTTTTTGTTCAAATTTTCTTCTGAAAAAAATTCAATGTAAGAAAATTTACTTTCTTTAGCTAATTTAATCTCTTCAAATGGAAATTTCGGATAAGGATTTAACAAATTAATTTTATAATTAGTTAACCTACCCTGCATAATGCCAATTTTATTAATCACACAATACCAGTTTTATTAATTATATCTATTTTTCCTAAAAATTTTTTTCAGTGCATAAATCAAGCCAATTGAGCTATTAGTACTGGTCAGCTACACGCATTACTGCGCTTCCACATCCAGCCTATCAACGTGGTGGTCTACCACGGCTCTATAGGAAGAACTAGTTTTGAGGTGAGTTTCCCGCTTAGATGCTTTCAGCAGTTATCTCTTCCATACTTAG
>Ga0209632_10000143_pt1 | contig 72304 bp, 75 predicted proteins | sample COG_10_FD_184754 | JGI IMG/M metagenome (GOLD analysis project Ga0209632, IMG submission 184754) | Pelagic Microbial community sample from North Sea - COGITO 998_met_10 (SPAdes) (version 2) | ecosystem: Environmental > Aquatic > Marine > Neritic zone/Coastal water | place: Helgoland, sampling...
TTTCAATAAATACGGTAAAGTGTCTAAAAGAGTCGGTGCCGTCTGAAGTTCCTGGTATTGCCTTTTTATCTGGTGGTCAATCAGAAGTTGAAGCAACGGAAAATTTGAATTTGATAAATAAAAATAACAATACTAACTTTATTATGACTTATTCGTACGGTAGAGCTCTTCAACAAAGTGCTTTGAAGTTCTGGTCAAAAGATATTAAGAATATCGAAGGAACTCAACAAGTTTTTAATCATAGAGCAAAAATGAATACTCTAGCTGCTCAAGGAAAATGGTCAATTGAGCTTGAAAATAAATAGAAAAAAATTCATTTATCTTATTTCTCCAAATAATATTTACACCCAGTTCTACCAAGATTTAAGAGAAGTTTTGGGTACTGGTAAAGTTAGTTTTTTTCAACTTAGGCTTAAAAAATACTCATTAAAAAATAAGATTTTAATTGGAAGAAAAATAAACCTGATCTGTAAAAAATATCATGTAAAATTTTTAATAAATGACGATCCGTTACTTGCAAAAAAACTTAATGCAGACGGATGTCATTTAGGTCAAAAAGATACCAGTATCAATGAAGCGAGAAAGATTATTGGAAACAAAATAATAGGTATTACCTGTCATAATTCAATTAGATTAGCAAAAGCAGCTATTAAAGAAAAAGTAAGCTATATTGCTTTTGGAGCTTTTTTTTCAACTAAAACAAAAAATGTTAATTACAGAGCTACAACAAAAGTTTTAAATAAAGCAAAAAAATTGACCAAAACCCCTATAGTTGCAATTGGAGGTATCAATAATTACAATTATAAAAAACTGTTATTGAACAATGCTAATTTATTAGCTATTTCAAGCTACGTTTGGAATAATAAAAAATTAAAACCTTTAGAAACTATAGATAATTTAAAATGAAAATTAATGCTGGAGAAATAAGAGTTGGAATGCTTTTGGAGTATAAAAATGACTTGTGGCAAGTTTTAAAAACTCAACATGTAAAGCCTGGTAAAGGTGGAGCTTTTGCTCAAGTTGAAATGAAGAGTGTTGGAAAAAACACTAAACTAAATGAAAGATTTAGATCTAGTGAAACTGTTGAAAAAGCATCACTTGAAGAAACAAATTTTAATTATTTATATGCTGATGAGAATAATTATGTTTTTATGGATCCAAAAACATTTGAACAAAGTGAAATTAAAAAAGAAATTATTGGTGATAAAGGAAAATTACTTACTGAAAATCTTGAAGTATCTATAAGTTTTTATAATGAAAACCCAATTTCTATTGAGCTTCCAAACCAAGTCACATGTAAAATAGAAACTACAGATGTTGCATTAAAGGGACAAACAGTTTCGTCATCTTATAAACCCGCAACACTAGATAATGGTTTAAGTATTCAAGTCCCTCCGTTTATTGACTCAGGTGATGAGGTAATTATTGATACTAGAACTTTAGAATATATAAAAAAGATATAATCTCAATGATTTCTATTTCTGCAAATCTCAACATAATGATTAAGGCTGTCGAAAAAGCGTCAAAATCAATAATTAGGGATTTTGGAGAAGTTGAAAAATTACAGGTATCAAAAAAAGGACCTCGCGATTTTGTGACAAAAACAGACAGATATGTTGAAAAAATCTTGATTGAAGAATTATCAAATACTAAAAAAAATTATTCTTTTATAACTGAAGAAACTGGAACTATTAAAAACAAAGACAAAGAAAATATTTGGATAATTGATCCAATTGATGGAACTACCAACTTTCTTCATGGAATACCACATTTTGCAATTTGTATTGCTCATCAATCTAAAAATGAAATTTTGAGTGGATTGATATTTGATCCAATTAAAGATGAAATGTTTTTTGCAGAAAAAGATAAAGGTGCATTTTTAAACAATCAAAGATTAAGAGTTTCCAAAAAGAATTCTTTAGATGATTGTCTATTTTCAAGCAATCACGAAGGTTTAAAATTTAGTGATCTCAATATGAGATGCAGTGGATCTGCTGCTCTAGATTTGGCTTATGTGGCTTCTGGTAGACTTGATGGATTTTTTCAAAATAAAATTAACTTATGGGATGTTGCGGCAGGAGCACTATTGATTAAAGAGGCTGGTGGAATAGTGAATGATATTGATAAATTTGATATAAAAAATATTGATATAAAAGCTTCTAGTGATGCAATAAATGCCAAAATGTTACAAAAATTAGAGAACTTTTAATTGTGTTCTAAAATTCTTTTGCTATAAGTCTCGATATGAAAAAAGATATTCACCCAAACTACCACACTATTAAAGTCGAAATGACTGATGGCACTCAATTTGAAACTAAATCAACTTGGGGAGCTGAGGGTGATTTACTCAAACTAGAAATTGATCCAAAATCACATTCTGCCTGGACTGGTGGAAAACAGAAATTAATGGATAAAGGAAGAATAAGTAAATTTAATAAAAAATTCCAAAACTTTAAATCAGATAAAAAAAATTAAATGTCAAGCGCACCTTTAATGCCAATGGCTACTGCTGTTTGGTTAGTAGAAAACACAACATTAACATTTAAACAAATTGCAAATTTCTGTAATCTACATGAGGTAGAAATTCAAGGGATTGCTGATGGTGAAGTTGCGAAAGGAATTAAAGCTTACAATCCAATAATCTCAGGACAACTATCTAGAGACGAAATAGAATTATCGTCTAAAGATGAAAATAGAGCTCTTCAAATTAAAAGTAGTGATATTGAGATATCAAATACTGAGAAAAAAACTAAAAAATATATTCCACTATCTAAAAGACAAGACAAGCCTGACTCTGCTCTATGGCTTATACGACAACATAATATGTTAAAAGACTCTCAAATTGCAAAGTTAGTAGGTGTTACTAAAAACTCTGTTACATCAATTAGAAATAAGAGCTATTGGAATTACAATAATCTTAATCCAAAAGATCCTGTTGCTTTAAATTTATTTAACCAAAAAGATTTAGTTGAAGCACTAGAAAAAGCTGAGAGAAGAATTAAAAGAGAAAAAAAAGAAAAAGAAAAAGCAAAACAATCAAAAGAAATTTCAAACAATGCATAAATTTAATGGACAATAAAATCTTATAATGCTACTTAATTCGCTTTAGAAACAAATATGAAAATAGAAGTTAAAGATAATAATATTGAACAAGCTTTAAGAGTTTTAAAAAGAAAACTACAAAGAGACGGTTTTTTTAAAGTGATAAAATTAAAAAATACTTATGAAAAACCTTCTGAGAAGAAAAAAAGAATTCTTCAAGAAAATATTAAAAGAGTTAAAAAGCTTAACAAGCTAAAGAATAGAATTTAAGTATACCGCGGGGTGGAGCAGTCTGGTAGCTCGTCAGGCTCATAACCTGAAGGTCGGCGGTTCAAATCCGTCCCCCGCAACCAATTCCAGATTAGATTTTAAAATCAGACTTTTTACTATCAACTAAGAAAGCTTTAACTGTTTCTTTTGTAAGTTGATCAAATGATTTTCCAAAATTTTCTATTTTTTCAATAATGATTGGCGGAACTGTAATGATATGGCATCCCAATTGTTTTGCTTGTAAATAATTATAAGGCTCACGAACACTGGCCCATAGTATCTCAACATTTTTAAATTTTTTAGCTAATTTAATACTTTTTAAAAATTCTGGCACAGGATCTTTTCCTACATCCCCTGCTCTTCCTGCAAAAATAGAAATAATTACTTTTGTTTTTTTATTAATTAATTTTAAAATTTTTTCAGTTTATTTCGCATTATAAACAGCTGTTATATTAAGTTTTATATTTTGGTTATTTAATTCTTTAATAATACGACCCATAAATTTACCCTTAGAATTAGCGACTGGCACTTTTACAAAAACATTTTTACCCCAAGTATTTATCTTGATTGCTTGAATTTTCATCTCACTGTATTCGTCAGCAAATACTTCAAGTGATACCGGTTTATTATTACAAATTTTAAGAATTTTTTTTGAATATGATTTGTAATCTTTTGCTCCAGCTTTTCTCATTAAGCTTGGATTGGTTGTAAACCCTTTAACAATTTTTTTTTTATTAAATCTTTTAATTTGATCTAATTCTGCAATGTCACAAAATATTTTAGTGTTCAAATTTATTCCTATAGATTTTTAGTGATGTCTTCCGTCATTTTTTTAGCATCTGCAAACAACATTAAAGTGTTTTCTTTATAAAATAAATCATTATCAATTCCTGCATAACCAGGAGACAAGCTCCTTTTCACAAATAATACCGATTTACATTTTTCTACATCTAAAACTGGCATACCATAAATTGGGCTTTGTGGATCTGTTTTGGCAACAGGATTTGTTACATCATTTGCACCTATTACAAAAGCTACATCTGCATTTGCAAAATCATTGTTGATTTCCTCTAATTCAAATACTTCATCGTAAGGAACATTTGCCTCGGCTAATAATACATTCATATGTCCTGGCATTCTTCCTGCTACAGGATGAATTGCATAAGAAACTTTTATGTCATTTTTTTTCAATGTATCAACCATCTCTCTTAAAGCGTGCTGTGCTTGCGCAACAGCCATTCCATATCCTGGAACAATTATGACTGAAGAAGCATTTTTCATTAAAAAAGCAGCATCATCTGCATTTCCACTTTTAACTGGTCTTTGTTCTTTATTTTGTGATGATCCTGATTGCTCTGTTGCACCAAATCCTCCTAAAATCACATTAAAGAATGATCTATTCATTCCTTTACACATTATATAAGATAGAATTGCACCAGATGATCCTACTAAAGCTCCTGTAATTATTAGCGCTGTATTTTCTAGAGTAAATCCAATTCCAGCAGCTGCCCAACCTGAATATGAATTTAGCATTGAAATAACTACCGGCATATCCGCACCACCAATTGGAATTATTAATAAAAAGCCAATTAAAAAAGATATTGCAAGCAATATCCAAAACAAATTAGAAGATTGGGTTGAACAAAGTAGATAAGTAATAACTAGTATTGAAATTAAAATTAGAGCATTAAGTGGATGTTGTCCCTTAAAAGTAATAGGTGAGCCTGACATGATTCCTTGAAGTTTTAAAAAAGCAATAATTGAACCCGAAAAAGTTATAGCCCCAACTGCTGCACCAATTGACATTTCAATTAAGCTACCAAGTTTAATGTTGCCAGGCGATCCTAAATTAAAAGCTTCTGGATTTAAAAAAGCAGATATTGCAACAAATACTGCTGCGAGCCCAACTAAACTATGAAAGCCAGCAACTAACTCTGGCATCGCAGTCATTGGAATTTTATAAGCAATAAAAGCACCAATTAGCCCTCCTATTAAAAGAAAAATTAAAACAACAACAAAACCAGTTGAAAAATTACCAATAGATAAAAAAGTAACCGTAATTGCGATAACCATTCCTAAAATTCCAAAGAAATTTCCTTGTCTGGATGTCTCTGGTGAAGAAAGTCCTCTTAGTGCTAAAATAAATAATATTCCTGAAATAAGATAAAAAATTGCTGATAGGTTTGCTGATAACATTATTTATCCTTTTTTCTTTTTTTTATACATTGCAAGCATTCTTTGGGTTACTAAAAAGCCACCAAAAATATTAATAGCTGCAAGTGATATTGCTAAAAAACCAAAAATGCTGGATGTATTAAATATGCTATCAGAATTTCCTGCTAAGCCTGCAATAATTGCCCCTACAATTATAACAGATGAAATAGCATTTGTTACAGACATTAAAGGTGTGTGTAGTGATGGAGTTACACTCCAAACTACATAATATCCAATAAAAATTGAAAGAATAAAAATGCTTAATCTGAATATAAAAGGATCTATTTCCATAATTTTATTTTATTAAAGTTTTTTCAATTATCTCATCTTCTAGATTTATATCTATTTTTTTATTTTCTTTATCATATAAATTTGAAACAAAGTTAAATACATTCTTTGCATATAAATTTGATGCAGAAGTTGGGAGTTTATTTAAAATATTACTCTCCCCCATTATTTTAACACCATTTTTATCTATAATTTCATCAACTTTAGTATGTGCTGTGTTACCACCTTGAATAGCTGCTAAATCATAAATAATCGAACCAGCTTTCATATTACTAATCATATCTTCTTTAATAATTATTGGTGCTTTTTTTCCTGGAATTAAAGCAGTACAAATTACAATATCAATTTTTTTTAATGTCTCAGATAATAATTCTTCTTGTTTCTTTTTAAAATCATCTGATGCTTCTTTGGCATAGCCACCTTCAGTTTCTAAATTTTCAGCACCCTCAACTGTTAAAAATTTTCCTCCTAAACTTTCAACCTGCTCTTTTGAAGCCATCCTAACATCTGTTGCAAACACAATCGCACCCATTCGTTTTGCGGTTGCAATTGCTTGTAATCCTGCAACCCCTGCCCCAACAACTAGTACTTTTGCTGCAGGAATAGTTCCCGCTGCAGTCATCATCATTGGAATTGCTTTTTCAAAATTGGCAAACGACTCTACTACTGCTTTGTAGCCCGCAAGATTTGCTTGTGAGGATAATATATCCATAGATTGAGCTCTTGTTATTCTTGGAAGTAATTCAAGTGAAAAGGTATTTATATTTTTTTTAATTAAATTATTTATTTTTTCTTTATTATCATATGGGTTTAGAACCCCAACAAATGTTTGATTTTCTTTTAATAAAGCACTTTTATTATTATCAAATAAACCTAATTGAACAATAATATCTGTGCTGGTTATAATTTCTTTTTCATCATTTGAAATTGATACTCCTAATTCTTTATACTCTTCGTCTTTAATTCCAAGATGACTTCCATAATTTTCAGACAATAAAACTTCAAAACCGAGGGATATATATTTTTTTGCAATCTCAGGCGTAATTGCTATTCTTTTTTCAATTATTTGATTTTCTAAAATTGAGGCAATTTTCATACATTTATCTTACAGTAGAAATATTGCCATTAAAACTAAAACACCAATAACTGCGACCGTTCCCCACAACACAAATTTTGTAAAATTATTCCAAGTATCTTTATGGTTTTCATTATCCATAAAATTACTTCTGTCTTGCTTTAAATTTTGGATTAGTTTTATTAATAACGTAGACACGACCTCTTCTTCTAACAAGCTTAGAATTAAGATCTCTTTTTTTAATAGACTTTAATGAACTTTTTATTTTCATAATTTTTCATCTTTAATAAACGAAGTTACATAATCTTTCAAATCTAATTTTCCGTATTTATTAATTATTTTACGATTATTTGATATTTTAGTTAACGCTGATGCATATCTTTCACCTAATCTTGGTTTTAAGTAAGTTATTTTAGTTTTAAACATTTTTGCAAGATCTTTAATGGAATAAGATTTTTTGTGACTTATGCTATAATGAATGCATTTGTTTTTCTTCCAAGCCTCAATACAAGTATTAATAGTATCATCAATATGAGTAAATCTTCTTGTCTGCGTTCCTGGTTTAACAACTGTTAAAGGTTTATTCTTTTTATACTGATCTTCAAAAATTCCAACCACAGTTGCCATATCACCTACTTTGATTTGACCGGGTCCATAGACATTATAAAAATAAATAACTTCAAATTTAAAATTAAACCATTTTCTAAAATTTTCAAGTAATTCTAAATTTTTAGATTTTGTAAAAGCATAAGGGGATAAATTTTTATCATATCCTTTATTCCCAAGGGATGCTGAAGTTGCTGAATAAATAAGCTTAATATTGTTATCTAGGCAAAATTTAAATACAGCATTTGAACCAATAGAATTAGATTTAAGACATTCATCAAATTTTTTAAAACTTTGGTAAATTCTTGCAAATTCTCCAAAATGAAAAATTGAATGAATTTGGTTTAAAAAATTTTTTAAAGTTTTTGAAATATCAACAGTTTCTGCATTTAAGTACTTAATTCTATTATTCTTAATATGATTTTTTTTATTACCTGAAGAGTAATTATCTAAACTAATAATTTTTTTATTCGTTTTTTTTAAAAGAGATTTAATTAAATTTGAACCAACAAATCCAGCACCACCAGTTACAATTATGAGATTTTTCATTTTAGAATATGCCTGGCAATGTCCTACTCTTCCGTGTCTTAAGACAAAGTACCATTGGCGCTGAAAGGCTTGACTGCCGAGTTCGGAATGGGATCGGGTATTACACTTTCGCAATAATCACCAGGCACGTTCTTCTACTAAAAATATTTGATAATGTAAAGTTTAATATAAAACTTTAGTATCTAAGCAATCTCAATTTTTATTTTTAAAACAAGTTTAATTAGTATCTTTTTTAGAGGTATTATGAGATTTAAATGCACTAGAAATTAAAACGTAAAATGCTCCAACAATTAAACCTAATAAAATTGATATTTGTATAATTTTTTTAGTGTGTTTAGTCGATACTGTTTTAATTAAATAAGTATTATAATTAACCCACTTAAAACTATCTTTTTTTAGAGAATTTATTTCTTGTCTGATAAATGTAAATTTTTCATATTCCCTATTTTTAATAAGTTCAATTTCCATACTAATTGCTTTAGACCCTCTTAAATAATAAGCATTATTTGTAGCAGCAACATTTTCATTCATAGGACCAAGATGAAACAAAGGGATTTGTGATGAACTATAATTATTACTATTTAATTGATTATGTGTAATATCAAGTTCAGCAGCAATTTGATTTTGCTCTATTAAAAAATCTAATCTTTGTTTATCTAAAAAAATGGTATTTTTTTTTTCACGTTTTAAAGAATCTTCAATCTCATCATATAATGATTTTTCTAAATTTTTTATCGTAAGATTTATTGTATTTCGCAAAACATCAATTGCCTCTTGTTTGTTATTCCATTCAAAATTTAAAATAAATTCATTTCCGTTCTTTTTATTTTTAAATTTAACAATTTTTAATAATGTTGCATATTTAAATAATTCTTTTTCTTGGTCTTTAATACTTAAATTTGAAATATTTTCTGAAACTTGTTTTGTTTTTTTCAAATGAAATAAAAATTCTTCATAATCTTGTAATTCATAAATAAATCGATCTAGAATAATTTTACTTGATAACTGTGTTCCTAAATATTTTTTTACAAAAAAAAAATTATCAAATAATTCATTATTACTTTGCTTTATACTCAATGAATTTATATAGTTATCTGGAATTTGTTTAGAATATCCAAATCCTAATAAAATTGAAATAATTGTAATTAAAAGTATTTTATTCTTACCGCTCCAAATAATTTTAAGTAAATTAATAAAATCTATTTCATCACTATGCGTTTGATTATTTTTATTCATGTAAATTTGTTTAATATATCAATTTTAGTTTTATTTATACAAAAATATTAGAAAAATTTAACATATTTATTTTCTAATTTTTCTTAGATTGACTCATCCGATTCATAACCTTCAGGTCTATGATTCAAACCACCACACTCCATAATGATTCTTTCTTTATTTAAAAAAAAAATATTTATGCTAAGTGTAGGACTGTGATTAAAAAAAATTTAAGAGTTCCATACGGATTAAGTGTTCATGGAAGTGAAGAAATAAAAGCTGTTAATAAAGTTTTAAAATCTAGCACCCAAATGGGTAAAAATGTTCACACATTTGAAAAAAAAATTGCAAAACTCTTCTCAAAAAAATATGGGCTAATGGTAAATTCAGGATCATCAGCTTTATTACTTGCAATGGAAACATTAGATATTCCTGCGGGTAGTGAAGTAATAACTCCAGTATTAACATTTTCTACAACAGTAGGCTATATTGTGAAAAATAAATTAGTTCCAGTTTTTGTTGATGTTGAGGAGGGAACTTACTGTATTAACGAAAATAAGATAAAAAATCTCATTACAAAAAAAACAAAAGCAATTGTAGCCCCTCATTTAATGGGAAATATAGTTAATTGGAAAAAAATAGCACCCATACTAAAAAAAAAAGGAATAGTTATTATTGAAGACTCTGCAGATACATTGGGAGCAACACATGAAAATAAATCTGCTGGACATTATACTGATATAAGCATCACTAGTTTCTATGGATCTCATATTATAAACTGTGCAGGCAACGGTGGAATGGTTTGTTTTAATAATAAAAACCAATACACCAAAGCAAAGTTATTAAGGTCGTGGGGAAGAAGCTCATCTTTATTCGATGAAAAATCAGAAAAAATTGAAAATAGATTTAATATTAAATTAGATGGAATACCTTATGATAAAAAATTTGTTTTTGAAAAAATAGGCCATAATCTAGAGCCATCAGAATTAGGTGCTGCATTTGGTTTAATTCAACTAAAAAATCTTAGTAGAAATTTAAGAAAAAGAGAAATAAATTTTAATATTCATACTAAATACTTTAAAAAATATTCTAAATATTTCATTTTACCAAAACAACTACCGAGAACGAAATCTGGATGGTTAGCTTACCCAATTACAATCACTAAAAATGCACCTTTTTCCAGAACACAAATGCAAATATTTTTAGAAAAAAAAAATATTCAAACAAGAGTAGTATTCACTGGAAATATATTAAGGCAACCAGGTTTTAAAAATATAAAAGCTAAAAAAGATAAAAACGGGTACCCAGAAGCTGATAAAGTAATGAAAAATGGTATTTTAATTGCATGTCATCATGGTTTAACTAAAAAAATGATAAACCACATACATAATTCTATAGATGAATTTGTTTTAAAACATTCTTAATTAATAATTTTAAATCTGAATTTTTTGCTATCAATCGAAATTCTTTAAAAGTTTTCTTTGTACGCTGGTCAAATGATTTGACAAAATTTTCAATTTTTTTCAATTGTAGACGAGGTTATAGTAATAACTATGACGCCCTAATTGCTTTACTTGTAAATAATTAAACAGCTATCTTCCGGTTATACTGCTAAATTGTTTTCATTAGCTAAATTAAATTGATTTCATCGTTATCTATTTTTGACTTTTCTTGGAATAAATAGATTGAAGGTAAAAACCTACTGGTAAACTATAAATTATCATTAACCAGTTATTAAAAAAATTACCATTTGGTGAAAATGGCCAAAGAGATATTAGAATTCCAGCTAATAAGCAAACTTGATAATCAGTTAAAGGTTTTTTTTGCTTAAAAATTATGGATTTGAGCTGTCTAAAAGTTGTATAAATTACATAACTTAAAGCAGTAAACAAAAATAAAAATCCTATAATTCCTGTTTCGGCTAACAATTGCACATAAAAATTATGAGGATGCATCCTGCAAGGCATTATTCCTATTGCATATCTTTCATCTTTACAAATAACCCTAAACATCTTTGGGCCATGACCAAAAATAGGTTTGGCTTTAAACATATTAAAGGCTGTTCGAATGACACTATCGTGTTGAGGTGAAAAAATAACTGACTCTTTTGAACTTTCAATCAAGCCCATATCCTGAGCTGGTCCTTTAAACATTCTCTCATTTAATTTTGATGAATTTAAACTTAAAACAAAAATACAACTAATTGCGATAATAAACGTTATTAATCTGAATTTTTGATATTCTTTAATTAGAATGATAATAAATGCTGTTGATAAATTTAAGAAGAAAAAAGATGATCTTTCACCAGACATAAAAATTAATACATCCACTAAAATAAATAAAAGCCCTATAAAATAAATTTCAAACTTTTTTTTTTTCTTTATTAAAAATAAAGCAAATAATAGAGGCATCAATCTTGACAAATATGAACCCATAATTAACTCATCCCCAAAAAATGATGAAACACGAATACCTGATATTTTAAAGCCTGATAAATTAGTGCCTGTAAAATATTGAATATAACCATCAATTACTAAAGCTGAAAAACATAAAATTAATGCGTAATAAAAATAGGTTAAAATACTTTTATCTTGATCAATTAAATACCAAATAAAACAACTAAACACCCCTATTCTAAAATAAAAAAAAGAACTTTTTATACTTAAAGATATATTTACAGCTTCTAAGCTAATCAATGAAGAAATAATACAAAATGACAAAAATATAATAAATGGTTTTTTGTTAAAATAATAAAAATTATTATTTTTCAATAGATAATATAAAAAAAATAAAGCTGAAATACTTACAATTAAATCTGGCAAAAAAGGTCCCCATATTAAAAAGGGGATGATGGATACTATTATTAAATTAATTAAAACTGAGTTTGAGTAATTAAGATTGTTCATTAAATCTTTTAATTTATAGAATTATTGAGTTTTAATTCTTATAATTTTATTTTCTTCGCTATTTATTACTTTAGATGATTTTAAATCATTCTTTACATTTGATTGTTGGTCATAAAAATGATCAATAATTTTTGAATTTGATTGATATGAGGTAACTAATTTAGAAAGCAACTCTTTAACCTTTTCTACTTTATTTTCTTCTATTAAATTAGATAGATGATCTAAATCTATTTTAAGTTCGTTAAAAGGGATAAAAGAATCTTGCGCTTTTTGAATTTTTTCATGATAAGTTTTTTGAGGATTATCTCCAATTAATAACTCTTCATACAATTTTTCACCTGGTCTAAGCCCAATTATTTTAATTTCAATATCTCCATCTAAGTTTTTACTATCTTTAGTTGAAAGACCTGAAAGTTTTATCATTTTATCAATTAAATCTTTAATTCTAATACTTTCTCCCATATCTAAGACAAATACTTCACATTTTTCAGCCATAACAGCTGCTTGAATAACTAATTGGGAAGCCTCAGTTATCGTCATAAAATAACGGGTTACATCAGGATGAGTTAAGGTTATTGGACCCCCTTGTTTAATTTGTTTTTTAAATTTTGGAATAACAGAACCTGAAGATTCTAATACATTTCCAAATCTTACAATTGCAAATTTGGATTGTTTATTTTGATTATCATATATGGATTGAACACAAATTTCAGCAAGCCTTTTTGTTGCGCCCATAATATTTGTTGATCTAACCGCTTTATCACTTGAGATTAGAACAAAATTAGAAATATCATATTTAAGTGCAGTTTGCGCCAAAACAAAAGTTCCGAACACATTATTTTTGACACTTTCACAAATATTTTCTTCGACTAAAGGCACATGCTTATAAGCTGCTGCATGATATATAGTATCTATATTAAAAGTTTTAAATACCTCTTCAATTTTTGATTTATTTTGAATATTTAAAAGTAAAGGAATAATTTTTATGTTTTGATTTATGTTTTTTAACTCTTCACTTATTTTATAAAGAGCAAACTCATTTAGCTCAATAAGAAGTAATTTTTTTGGATTGAATTTTATAATTTGACGAGATATTTCTGAACCAATTGAACCACCTGCACCTGTAACCATTACAACTTTTGAGCTAATATTTTTAGTTAATAACTCTAAATTTGGTTTAACTTGTTCTCTACTTAAAAGATCATCAATAGTAAAATCTTTAATATCTGATACTGATATCTTGCCTTCAACAATACCTTGAATGCTGGGTAGTGTTTTAACAGTTATTTTATATCTATTTAAAGTACTTAATATTTGATTTCTTTTTTGTCGAGTAATTGAAGGTAGAGCTAGTAAAACTATATCTATATTATTTTTATTAATTAATTTATCTATATTTAATGGATTATAAACTGTTTGGCCTAATATTTTTTGTTCATAAAATTGAGGGTCATCATCTAAAAAACCAACCACTTTCATTTCTAAATTATTTTCTAAACTAGTTAATAACTGCCTTCCAGCGCTGCCTGCTCCATAAATTAATACTTTAGTTTTATTTTTTGATTTTTTAATATTAGTTAAAAATAAAAATTTAATAGCTATTCTTGAAGCTGAAATTCCTAAAAATAATAAAATAGGTTGAATAATACCTATTGATCTTGGAATACCTTGAATTCCATAAATACCAATAATTGCAAAATATAATAGTGAATAAGTAAAGCTTGCAACAAATACTGTAAATATTATTGATGAACCAGCAAAACGAAAAATAGTTTTATATAAGCCCGCTAGCCAAAATATTGGAATTGCAAGTAATACTGAAATCTCAACTGCTAAAGTTGTTACATCATTAATTTGAATAAATTTTTCAAGTCTTAAATAAAATGCAAGCCAAGTGCACAAAATACACAAACCTACATCTATAATAATAGCTATTATCTTCTTTGCATAACGAGGAAGATTAATAATATTTTTAGGTATTTCGGTTAAAATTGACATAATTTTAATTTAATAATTAACAATAAAGCACAAGTGTAAAAAAACAATAAAATTGAAATTTTATAATAATTATTAACCATAATAGTTATATTTTTTTGTTTTTTAAAACTCCAACTTTGATGCTGACCCAAACTATTTTGATTATTAGTACTATATGAATTAACAAAAACTATTCCACAATTTAAATCTTTCTTAACTTTATCAAATTTTAAATTAATTAATGGTGAAACAGTTTAGATACATCACTTATATCAATAAAAAATATGCTAATTTATCTAATAATTTGTAAAATTGTTCTAAAAATATAATAAAAATAATTATATAAGCTCATGTTGCTAATCATTTTTTGGTCAGTTTTAGCAAGTAGTGTTGGGGTTTTCATATTTATTTCTAAAATTTGAGCAAGTCCAGTGATCCCAGGTCTTACTTTAAATACCTCTCTTTTTGTACGCTCCCTAATTAATTTTTTCTGATTAAACAAACAAGGCCTAGGTCCTACCAAGCTCATATCTCCCAATAATACATTCAACAATTGTGGAATTTCATCTAGCTTTGTTTGTCTTAAAAAATATCCAAAAGAAGTTAATTTTATATCTTTAATTAAATGAGTTCCAACAGATTTTGTTTTTATAGGCATAGTTCTAAATTTAACCAATATAAAAGGTTTTAGCTTAAGACCAACTCGATTTTGTGTGAATAAAGGTGATCCATTAATTAGTAGACCTATAAACCATATCAAAGCTAATAAGGGGAATAGAAGAATTAATCCAACCAATGAAAAAAAAAAATCAAAAATACGTATCATTTATCCTGAACCATTCTTCTAATACCTTCTTTTACACTTAAGGGAGGTGTCCAACTTAATGTCTCTCTTGTATAATTATTATCTACCCTTAATGATCCAATCAATCGATTAATTTCTTTTTGTTTGCCAAAAATATATCCTAAAAATTTTAGTAAGAATAAAGGAATAGAAAATAAACGAGCAGTTCGACCCATCGATGAAGCTATATAATTTAGAAGATCAGGAGTGGATAAATCCTCACCATCTGACGCTAAAAAAGTTTTTCCGTTAGCATCTTGGTGATCAATACAGTGAATTAATAAATTTACTAAATTATCAATTCCAATGAAAGAACGTTTATTCTTTATACCTCCAAAAGGTAAAGGTAATCCTAAGTCCATAAGTTTAATAAGTCGATTTAGGTTGCCGGGTGCAGATTGACCATAAACAAGAGGTGACCTGACAATAACTACTTCCAATCCAGTATTACTCGAAATTTGTAATAATAATTGTTCAGCTTCGTATTTAGAAATAGCATAATTTTCAATGGGATTTGGTTGATCAGAATATAAAAAAGGATTGCGATTATTAGTTTCTAATCCATGAACACCTATGGAGCTTAAAAAAATAATACGTCTTACGCCCACTTTAGCTGCTTGTTCTGCAAGTTGCTTAGTACTTTTGCTATTTATTGTTCTATAAAATTCTAGTGTGTCTGCTTTAGTTTCATTTGTTATATGTGCTCTTCCCGCACAATGAATAACGCAATCAGTACCAACCAAAATATCATTCCAGTTTGTTTTAGGGCTAATATCTCCTACTGATACATATTCAATTTCACTATTAATTGAAGATGAACTAAGAGATCGAACAATACCACAAACAGATTTATTTGACTTCAATAAGGCCTTACAAAGGGATGCTCCAATAAATCCTGAGGCTCCTGTTACTAGAATTTTTTTCATAAAGATTATTTTAAAAAAAACTGAAGAAATCGTGAAATTATTTTATAAATAAAGAAACTTATTATATTTACTGATAAACCATTTTTATTTAATGAATTTAAAATTTCTTTGTTCTGCAACCATATATTCTTAAAACTTTTGTTTGTAGCACCTCCAATGCGCATTTTTACCAAAACTTCAGAAATATAAATAGATTTAATTTTGTGGATCTCAAGAAATCGCATCATGAGGTCAACATCTGATGCAAAATGATAATTAAGATCAAAAATTCCATATTTTTTATAAATAGATTGACGAACAAAAAAAGTTGGATGAGGTGGGCACCAACCTTTAGAAAATAATCCTTTTTTAAATTTTCTAGATTTAAAATACCTGATAATTTTAGAAGTATTATTTTTATCTACATAGATCAAATCAGCATAACAAACATCTAAAGATGGATCTTTTTCAAATTTCTTAGCAACTTTTAAGATAACATCGCTATTAACATAAAAATCATCTGAGTTTAAAAAACCAATTATATCTCCTCTTGAAAGTTTAATACCCTTATTCATTGCATGATAAATTCCATTATCTTTTTCACTAACTAAAATTGCTAATTGTTTTTTTTTTGTCTCTAATAAATTTAATGTATTGTCTGTGCTTGCCCCATCAATTACAATATGTTCTATATCATCATATGTTTGTGATTTAACCGATTGCAAGCAATCATTCAGAAATTTTGAGGAGTTTAAGGTTACTGTAATTATAGAAATTTTTAAATTTTTATTTTTTAATGTTTTCACTATATATAGTTAAATTTGATGATCTTTAATCCAATTTAAAATTGTTTTGACTAAAATTAATATAAATAATAGAAAAAAGATATTACAAAAATAGATTACTAAAGACGTAGATATACTGCCTCTCCACATAATAAAAATTAGATAAACTAATGATGACAAAATAATTACTTGAGTATCTGGCAATTTATCGTTTTTAATTAAATCAAAATTTTTAGCAAATACTCCAATTAAAAAAAAAGATATAATTGTACCAATCCATCCAAAATTCCAATAAACTTCACCTAATAAAGTTACTGACTGCGATGAACCACCAACAAAAGCATTTTGTCTTATTCCAACAATTAATAGATTTGTGTCCAAAGGTTTTGAAGGCCAAATCTCTCTTGGTATGAAAGAAATAAAAATTTTAAATAATGATTTTCCATATAAAAAATCAGAATTACCAACAATATAGACCAAATGATCAAATGCAGACATAAAATCATAATTTGCAATCAATGCACCTAAACCAATAATGCTAGCAGAATTTAAATCTGGAGTAAAAACCAAACTTCTCAGGTATGTAACGTAAAATACAAAACAAATTCCAACGAAAAACAAAAGAGAAAAAACAAAATAAGATGATTTTTTTGATTTTAATAGAAAACTTAAAAAAAAAAGTGATATAAAAAAAATAATAATTACATGCCTTCTTGCACTTGAGAAATGAACACTTAAGTACATAAATAATAAAGTTAAAAAAATCGTATATAAAATTTTTTTTGAGTTACTTTTGTTTGACTTAAACACTATTAAGTTTACTAAAATGAACATTAACATAACTGTATTGATATTGGGAATACTAATAAAAAAACTTGCAAAGAGTATTAAAAAAGCAATAAAGATCTGGCTATAATTAAAATTTGCCTTTAAATTTAAAATATGAATCTTTTTGTTAAGAGAGATATATCCTAACACAAAGCTAATAATTGCGATAATACTTAAGTATTGAATTTTTAAAATTTCTTGAATTTTATAAACATTGAAATTTGGAAAATTATTAATCAAGAAATCTTGATAAAAGTAAAAAATAAATAAAGGTATATGAATATAAAAAATTAAGGCACAAGCAAAACTTTCCTTAAATCCAAAAAAAATTTTTTTTCTTAAAAAAATAAACGATAAAAATATTATACTTATAAAACAAAATAAAATTATGACCATATATAGAAAATTAATTAATTATTTAAAGATAATTTTAATTTTTTTAGTTTTTTTTCCCATTTTAAAGATGAAAGTATAATAAGTTCTAAATTATCAAATTTAGGTCTCCACAAAAATTTTTTTTTAAATTTGTTGGGATTTGAAATTAAATATTTGCTATCAGATTTTCTTCTCGGTCCTACTTTAACGGGTAAATTTATTTTTAAAATCTTATTAAATTTCTCTACAACTTCTTTTACTGAATATCCAATGCCATATCCACAATTATAAATATTTGACTTTTGATTATTTAATAAACTTTTTCCAGATAGATAATGTATCTCAGCTAAATCACTGACATGAATAAAATCTCTAATTGGAGTTCCATCTTTAGTGTTATAATCATCTCCATTAATTATAAGTTTCTTTTTTTTCTTGAGGGCAACTTCGCTTGCTATTTTAATTAAGTGAGTTGAAAAATTTGACTTCAAGCCAGTTCTGAGTTTTTTTTCTGCTCCAGCAACATTAAAATATCTCAAAATTATGTATTTTATTGGTAATGATTTTGATTTATCAATTATAAATTTTTCTACTTTTAATTTGGATTGAGCGTAAGGATTTTTTGGATTAATTGGATGATTTTCTGACACCTTTTTATTCATAGAATCACCATATACAGATGCTGTTGAAGAAAAAATAATTTTAAACAAATCATTTTCAAAACAAGTATTTAAAAAAATTTTAGTTTTTTCAAAGTTATTTCTAATATATTTTTTTGGAAATTTAACAGACTCATCAACTCTTATGAGACCTGCAAAATGCATAACATAGTCAAACTTATCTGATTGAATTATCTTTTTTATCTTAGTTTTATTTGAAATATCACAAATTTTTAATACTGCTTTTTTAGGAACTAATTTTTTGTCTCCAGTAATTAAGTTATCAATTATTGTAACAGAGTACCCTCTATCTATCATATAATGAGCTACTGTACTCCCAATATATCCAGCTCCGCCTGTGATTAAAATTTTTTTATTTTTCAGATTTTTTCGCGACATTTTTTAGTTAAAATTTTAAAAAATTAATTATAATTAATATATTTTTAATTGATTAAATTACAAAATTAAAAAGTATAGTATTTATTCTGATCAATTAATTATTTTTATATAATTGAAATTTGATTTATACCACTCAAAAGATTTTTTAATTGAATGGTCTAATTTAGTCTTTGTATTCCATTTTAATTCTTTTTTTGCTTTTGAAAAATTCAATTTTTGATAGAAGATTTCTATTTTTGAGTTATTTATAACGATTGGTTTTAAATCGTTAATTTTTAAGGTAAATAATATTTTATCACATATCTTTTTTACAGAAAAGTTATATTTTGAGCCAATGTTATATACAAATAAATTTTTATTTTTTGACTTAATCATTTTTAAAAATAATTTATAGTAAGCACTTACCACATCTTCTACATATAAATAATCCCTAATATTTTTACCACTTGATCTGAGTTTTAATCTTTCGTTTTTTAAAATACTCAAGAATAGTCCTGGAAATAATCTATCAAAGTTTAAATCACCAGGTCCAAATATGTTTCCACATCTAAGGATACCCACATTAAGTTTATAGGTTTTCGCATAACTTTGAGCAATAATATCAGATGCTGATTTTGAAGCATCATAAGTGAAATCGCCAATTAATTTATCTGTCTCCAAATATGTGTGTCTTGGCTTTAATTTTCCATATGCTTTATCAGATGAACTGTAGATAAATATTATATTTTTATTAAGCTCTCTAATTATTTCCAAAAAATTTGTGGTTGCTTGTACATTTGTTTCATATGTCAATTTTGGATTTTTAAATGCTTCAGTAACTTGAGTAATTGCTGCTGTATGAAAAACGATATCTATTTTTTCCCTAATCAAAATTTTTTTTAATTTTGATGTATTTGAAATATTAAAAAAAAAATACTTAATTTTTTTATTTTTTATTTTCAAAATATTTATTTTTTTTTTATCTACACATATTATTTTTTTAATTTTAGAAGATAAACAAAACTGTTTTATCATTGAAAAACCAAGCAAACCAGAAGATCCAGTAATCAATATATTGTATTTTTTTTTCATATAAATTTTTTAATTAATATAATAAATAATATCTTTAAACCATCCCTAAAAGCTTTTATTTTTTTACCTTCTTTAACAGTTCTGGGAAAATAATTTATTTGATATTCTGAGATTTTCATTTTATTTTTTGCAAAGTTACATATCATTTCAAATTCAAAATTGAAACCATTGGTGTAAGTTTTAAATAAATTTTTATGTTTAAGTAAAAAAAACTTTGTTGCTGAAGCGCTATCTGTCAAATTCAAACCAAATAAAAAATTCATAATTTGTGTTAATAAAATTACACCGTAATAATTTTTTTTATATATAAAATTTTTTTTTTTTTTAATTCTTGAACCAATCAAAAATGAACATTTTGTTTTTAAAAAAATTAAAAACCCTTTTTTAATATCGTTATATTTATATTCATCAATATCAAAAATTACACCAATATCACCTGTCGATTTTTTAATTCCATTTTTAATTGAACCACCTTTGCCAATATTATTTTTGTTAAATATGAATTTTATATTTTTAATTTTATTTTTTTTTTTGAAATCAATTAAATATTTTTTGGATCCATCTTGAGAATTGTTATCTATAAAAATTATCTCATGATAAAAAGGATCATCTACAAATTGTTTTTTAATGAAATTTAAATTTTTCTTTAAAATATTTAGCTCATTATAAATGCAACAAATAATAGTTAATTTGTTATCCATTAAATTGCTAATCAACTAGCCAGGGTGATTTATTACCATTTGATATTTTTTCAAGATATCTTTTATCTCTAAGAGTATCCATTGGATGCCAAAAAGAATGGTGTTTATAGGCAACTAGCTGATTATCTTTTGATAAGTTTTCTAGAGGTTTCTTTTCAAAAATTAAATCTTCTTTTGGACTGATATACTTAAATATTTTTGTATTCAATACAAAAAAACCTCCATTAATCCAACCTTCTGAAATTTGATCTTTCTCTTTAAATTCTGTAATTAAGTTATCTTTTAATTTAATATGACCGAATCTTGCTATTGGCCTAACAATAGTCATTGTACCAATTTTTTTATTTGTAATATGAAATTTTAAAAGTTTACTTATATTTACATTTGACAAACCATCACCATAAGTCATAAAAAAATTGTCTTCATTTTTTAATAGTTTTTTTATTTTGAAAATTCTACTTGCAGTTTGGCTTTTTTGACCAGTATCAATTATCCATATCTTCCAATTTAATAAATTTTTTTTTGATAAGATTTCAACATTATCCTCATTAAAATTTACTTTAAGGTCAGAAGTATAATATTTTAGTTTTAAAAAATAATCTTTTATTACATTTATTTTATAACCACCGCAGAGTATAAATTCACAAAAACCAAATCTAGCATAGCACTCCATTAAATGTTGTAATATTGGTTTGCCTTTTATTTCTATCATTGGTTTTGGTTTAACATCTGTTTCTTCAGAAAACCTTGTACCCAGTCCACCACAAAGAATAACACATTTCATATTTAAATAATTTTTATAAATTTTTATAAATTTTATATCATGTAATTTAATTATAAAATAATCAAAATTTATCTATTTTTTCTTACTTTCTTTGTTCAAAAACTTTGAATTAGAAAAAATAAAATTAAAAAGAATTTTTAAATTTTTATCTTGATTAAAATTTTTTTGTGAATAGTTAATAGCAGATCTGCTAAATTGATTATAAACATCCATATTACACAAAATCTTTTTAATTTTTTGAGCATAAATAATTTCATTATAATTTTCTATGACATAGCCAAATTTACCCCTATTAATATGATATTTGAGATCACCAACATCTGTTGTGATGATTGGTAAACCATGATGCATAGCTTCCCAAACTGATAACGGTGATGATTCAGATTTTGAAAAACAACAATATAGATCTAGATTTTTTAAAAAATAATTTATATTTTTCTTAAAACCTAAAAACTCAACGTTATTTAATTTATACTTTTTTATTTCTTCCTTTAAAATTTTATAATAACTTCTTTGACTCTTATAAATATTTCCAGCTATCTTAATATTAACATTTAAATTTTGATCTTTTAAAATTTTTGCAACTTTAAGAAGAAATAAAATATTTTTGTCTGGATTTACATTGCAACTAGTTCCTATTGTAAAAATTTTCTTTTTAAATTTTTTGGTAATTTTTTTTTTAAAATTCACACCTGTAGGCACAACTATTTTATTGTTTTCTAAAAAAGTATTTTTGTAAAAATTTCTTGAGCATTTTGAAACAAAAATTACTTTTGTCTTTTTTTTTACAATATATTTCAATACAAACTTGAATACTAAATTCATATATGAATCATGAATCACTATTATTTGATCTTTTTTTAATGAGTTAAGTATAAAAATATTTAAAAATTGTAATGATCCTTGAACAATGTAAATTTTGTATAAATTTTTTTCAAAAAAGCTGATTAATTTTTTCTTTTTAAAAAATATAAATATTAAAAAATCAATAATTGTATTTTTCGATATTCTTTCAATATTATAAAATTTGTATGAAATTTTATTTTGTTTCAATTGTTTTACAAAATTGGTAGAATTCTTTTTTGGCATTAATATATCACAAGGTATTTTTAAATTTATTTTTAAATAGTTTGCTAAATTTTTTGTATAGATTGAAACGCCCGATATTCTGCTATCATCTAAAAATAATCCTATTTTACTTTGTATATTATTCTTCATTTAATTAACTTTAGTTTATTAAACATTTTAATATGTAAAAACCGTAAAATTATTTGTTAACAAGTTAAAAGTATATCAAAAATCATAAAGATATATTTTAATTAGTTAATTCTGGACATTTTCGTATGTTTATTTGCTTCTTTTTTGCAATGAGTTAAAAATCGGTCTGATATAATTTTATAATCATATTTTAATTTAAGTTTTTCTAATTTTTTTTTTTCTTGTCTAATATTTTTTTTATTTTTTTTATCTAGACATATCTTTATTTTTTCTACAAGATCATTAATATTACCTGCTTTATAGCAGATTCCAATTCCATCTTTTTGTTTTTCTTTTGAGGCAATATCATTTGTCATAACTACAGGCGTTCCACAGAAAGCACTATCAATTGAACTTAATGAAGTTCCAAATGGAAATGCTACTACATCTGCTGAATTATATACATGCCCAAGTTTTTTGTATTTCTGAAATTTTTTAAATTGTAAATTTGAAATAAATCCTTTTTTTCTAAATAAATCTTTTATAGTTTTTATAGTTTTTTTTTCACCACTTCCATAAAAAATCAATTTTATATTAAAGCCTTCTTCTAATAAAATTATTACTGCTCTTGCTAAAAGATCGGGTCTCTTATCAAAGTTTAATTTACCTGTTTGAATAATTATATCTTCTTTTTTTACTAATTTTTTTTTTGGAAAAAAAATACTACTATCTGTTCCAAGTGGTAGCAATTTTACTTTCTTCTTTGAGTAGCCCTCCATGCCAATAAGATATTGGCATGTTTCTTTTGTTACACCAAAAACTATATTTGAATTATTTTCTATAAATCTCGAAAAAAATTTTCTTAAAATAGAATAGTAAAATTTTCCAATTAAATTTTGCTTTGCAATAGAAAATACCATATGATTATCAAGAAAAATTGGGATATTTAATTTTTTTGCTACTAATACTGATCTAATTGATGAAAAGCTTGTTGTACCATGGCACATAATTATATCTGGCTTTATAGTTTTTAGATTATTTTCTAAATTTAAAATCCAAGGTCTTTTTTCAATTTCAAATAATATTCGATTTCTTATTATTTTTACTTTATCAATCACTTCATTTTTTGGCTTAAAAATTCTACTTCCAAGGAATTTTTTCCAAGTATTTTCATAGTTAGGTATCGGATAATATTTATTGCCAGTTAAAATATATACATCAACATTTTTGTTCATTGCATTGAATTTTGGTAAAATAAATTCCTGATATCCCATTGTTGGCATTAAATAATCTACTATATGAACTATTTTCATTAATTTAATTTAGATATTTATTAATTTGACTTACTATAAGCGATGAAGCTTTACCATTTCCAAAAATATTTTTTTTAAATTTTCGAATTGGTTTTAATAAATTTTTATAAGCATTTAAAATTTTTGATTTATTAGGAGGCGCATTTAAGCAATATCCTTGCTCTATAATTTCTGGCCAAACAGGGTGTTCCAAAATAAATAAGCTTTTCTTTTTTGCAAAGTATGCCTCCCTAACAAGTCCTCCTGAATCTGTAATCACGAGTTTACTTTCTAAAATATAATTCATCATTTTTTCATAATCTATTGGATCATGAATTTTAAAATTACAGAATATTTTTTTTTCTAAAATTTTTTTTTTTGTTCTTGGGTGGGCAATTAAAATAACTGAATTATCTATATTTAGTTCATTTAATGCTAAGATAATATTTTTTAAATTATTAATATTTTCAATGTTACTTTCTCTGTGAATGGTGCAGATTATAGATTTATTTTTTTTTAATATTTCTTTTTTATTAAAAAGTTTTTTTTTTCTTTTATTTTTAAAATTTAAAAATAGATCATACATTACATCACCAGATTTAAATATTTTAGATTTTATTGAATCTGTACCAAAACCTTCTCTTATTAAATTTTTAAAATTTAGTTCTGTGGCACAAAAGTTAATACTTGATACTCTGTCTATTAAATATCTATTACTCTCTTCCGGCATTGTCTCATCCTGATTCCTGACTCCAGACTCAATATGAAAAACTGGAATCATTCTTTTTTTTGCGCTTATTGCTGCACTTAAAGAGCTATTAGTATCTCCGTAAACTATTAAACCATCAGGTTTTTCTTTTTCATAAATTTTATCTAATCTATTAATCATTTTAGATATCATCAAATTATGGGTTAAATTTTTTACTTTAAGAAAATATTTTGGTTTTTTGATTTTCAGTTTTTTAAAAAAAATTTTTGACATATTATTATCATAATGTTGACCAGTATGAACTATAACTTCATTTAACAAATTTTTTCTTTTAATTATTTTTGATATGGCTGCAGCTTTTATAAATTGAGGTCTTGCTCCAACAACAGTTAAAATTTTTTTTTTTGTCATAATTAACAACTTTTAAATTAAATTTCCAAAAATATTTTAAATTTATATTAGTTTTTCTACTTTATAATACAAATAATATAGAACTAATATTATAATTAAAATAATTTAAAAAAATGATATCATTACTATTCTTTTAAAGTTAAAAAAATAAATGATTTTAAATAATTCATCAATATATCACAAACTATTTTGTATTTTTATATTTGCTTTTATTTCAAGATTAATTTTCACTTATTTTTTTTGGAATTTAAATTATCCTCTTATTGAAGATGAAAAAAGTTATTATAGAATTGCAGCTATTTATTTTAACGATGGTTTTTTCAATTCTACTATATCTTATAGAGTTCCACTCAATTCATTAATTATAATTCCATTAATAAAATTTTTTTCTCAAGAAGAAATTGTTTTTTTTATAAGATTATTAATGATAACTATATCTTCTATTTCATGCATACTATTTTTTTTAAATTGTAAAGAGTTAAAAATTAACGAAAAAAACTCTATCTTAATTACTATATTTTATTCTTTATATCCATTTTCATTATTTCTTTCATCAAGATATCTAAGTGAAAATTTAGCTGTCTTATTACTTTTATGTATTTCTTTAAGTTACATAAAATATAACAATTTAAAAAACTATAAATTTTTACTTTTAACCTCTTTTTTTCTAGCTCTAGTAACATTAACAAGATCAGCATTTTATTATTTAATATTTATTTTAATTTTTTTGATTTTTATTGAAAAAAATAATTTTAAATTGAAGTTCTTTAAGATTATTCTAATGTTATCTGTATTTTATATTACACTTTCTCCATGGATAATAAAAAACTATATACATCATAATGAATTTATACCAACAACCTCAAGATTAGGTTATGGTTTATGGCTATCTAATAACGATTTTTCAGACAACATAATCAAAAGAGGTGGATATAATCGAACTATAAATTATCAAAAACATATAGATATAAGTAACAATATTGAGAATGTGACTGATAGATCCAATTATTTGATAACAAAATCTCTAGAAAATATTTATGAAATTAAATTTAATTATTTAAAAATTTTATTCAAAAGATTTATAAATACTTTTCACTTCAAGCCTAACCCCTATCAAGATTATAAAAAAAATGATTACATGATGTTGGTATATATTTTACCTGTTTATATTTTTTTCTTAAAAGGAATTTTTACTATTAGATTAAACTATAATATAAGTTTTTTTCTTTTATCAATTTTATATGTAACACTTATACACTTACCTTTTTATGGGTTTCCAAGATTTAGATATCCCGTGGACTCTTTCATAATTATATTATCTGGAAGAGCCTTTTTTATTTTTTTGAATAAAATTAAAAAAAACTAAAGAACTTTTAATTGAAACAATTTGATATTATATTTTGATGTTTAGAGCTCAAATATGGGTGAAATGGTAAACTTATTATATTTTTAGTGATTTCTTCTACATTCTCTAACTTATACCTTTTATCTCTAAAGGCCATTTGCTTATATAAAGGTTGTGGATAAAAAATTGCAAATGGAATTTTTTTTTCTTTAAATTTTTTAACAATAAAATCTCTATTTTTTACTAATATTGAATATTGAGCAAACACAGAGTAATTAAATTTTTCAATTTTTGGTAAATATAAGATATCTTTTTTGTTTCTAAGCAGAGCCTCATAGCTTTTAGCAATTTTATTTCTCAAAACTATTTCATTTTTAAATATTTTCAATTTTTCGTTAAGAACACCAGCTTGAATTTCATCCATTCTAGCATTTAACCCCACTATCTTATGATTATTTTTTGATAACTGGCCATGGTTTCTTAAAATTTTTATTTTATCATATAAATTTTTATTATTAGTAAAACATGCTCCACCATCTCCATAACATCCTAATGGTTTGCTTGGAAAAAAACTAGTACAAGAAATATCTCCTAAAGATCCTGATTTTCTATTTTTATATTTTGCACCAAAACTTTGAGCTGCATCTTCTATAATAAATATTTTTTTACCCTTTAAAGATTTTTTTATAAGATCATAATCGCAGCACTGCCCAAAAATATTAACAGTTAATATAGCTTTAGTTTTTTTTGTTATTTTTGATTTAACTAAATTTGCATTCAAATTAAAATTGCGAGGATCTATGTCTATATATACTGGTTTAGCTCCTAATAATTTGATCATCTCAACACTTGATGCCCATGTAAAAGGTGTGGTAATAATCTCATCACCAGCTTTAACTTGTATTGCCATTAATGCTAACAGAATTGCATCTGTACCCGAACTTACAGCAATACATTTTGATTTAATATACTTTGATAAGCTATTTTCTAATTTTATTGCTTCAGGACCTAAAATAAATTTTTTAGATAAAAAGATTTTTTCAATTTTTTTTTTTAGATTATTTTGAATTTTTTTATGTCCGTTATTTAAATCAGTAAATTTAATCATTATATATTACTTTCATTGTGTTGTTGATCTTAATTAGATTTTTGAAGCTAGATATTGCGTCTTTATTAAAAGAAATATTTGATGAATTATGTTTTCTTTTACTTAATAATTTATACACCTCTGCATAGAATCTTTCAAAACCTTTACCATAATAATTCATATCGTTAAATAAATTTAATTTTCTACCTTCAATATATTTCTTAACCTGAGGGGTTGAATTTTTTATTAATAAATCATTTGGATAAAGTTCTATCGCAGCATTTTCAGAAATTATAGTCATTTTAGTGTTCAAATTATTTTTATAACTTTTAATTGAATAATTAATTGACGTAAAAATTTTATTAGCAAACAAAAGTGATAGATTTCCTGAGTGTTCATTCTTCTTCTTATCTAATGAAATTTTATTTCCTGAAGAATATTTTAATTTTCCAAAAATCCAATATAATATATCAATGTGGTGGCATATTTGATTAAAAAGTGTTCCACCATCATATTTTTTAATACCTTTCCAATTTGATGAAGAGAAATATTTCTTTGATCTATTTAAAAATATATCAATACTGATTAAATGAATCTTGCCTAAAATTTTTTTTTCTACAATTTTTTTTAATTGAATAAAATAGGGGTTTAGTCTCATCTGTTTCACTACTATTACTTTTTTTTTTAATTTTTGAGCGTGGTTAATCAATTTTTCTGCATCTCTAAGCTCTATCCCCAAAGGTTTTTCAATAATTACTGTCTTAACTTTTTCTATTGCTATCTTACCAAATTTTACATGAAGGTTTGTTGGGGCGGTTATAATTAAAATATCTAAATCATCAGGAATATTTTTTTTTGTAAAAGTACTAAAAATATTTATTTTTTTTGATAACTTATTTCTTTTTTTAAGTAATAAATTCTTTTCAAAAATAGTAGTTAATGTAAAATTTGAACTCAGCTTTAAAATAGCATTATAGTGATGGTATCCAATATATCCAAATCCGACTAAACCTACTTTAAATTTCATAATTCTATACTCTCAATATGTTTTTAGAAGTTTTAAATATCCCACGACTATCAAAAATGAGTTTTGAATTATTTTTGATTAATTTATAGTTAATATTGTCATGATCAGTTAATATTAATATACAGTCAAAATTTTGAAGATTTTTTTTATTTAATTCCATACTTTTTAAATCTATTTTATATTTTCTTGTTTCAGGAATTTTTTCTACATAAGGATCATGATAACTTACATTTGCACCTTTTTTTTGAAGCTCTGAAATAATGTTTAATGATGGAGACTCTCTACAATCATCTACATTTTTTTTATAAGATATACCAATAATAAGTATTTTCTTATTTTTAATAATTTTTAATTTATCTTCCATTTTTGAGATTATCCAAATTTTCATATCTGAGTTAATTTGATGTGCAATCTTAATAAATTTGGTGTTTATTCCAAATTTTTTAGCTTTCCAAGTTAAATAAAATGGATCTAATGGGATACAATGTCCACCAACACCTGGTCCCGGATAAAATGGAACAAAACCAAATGGCTTGGTAGCAGCTACCTTTATTATATCAAAAATATCTAAATTCATTTTATCAGCTATTGTTTTAATTTCGTTTATTAAACCAATATTTATTGACCTGTATACATTTTCAAGAATTTTAGAAAATTCTGCAGTTTTTAGATCCTTAGCTAGAACTACATTATTGAAAATTTTTGAATAATAAAAATTAGCAATTTTTTCACACTTTTTTGTGTATCCAGAAACTACTTTAGGAATTAAATTCATCTTAATTTTATTTCCAGGATCTTCTCTTTCTGGTGAGTAAATTATGTTAAACTCATTACCTATATTAAATTTTTTTTTTAATTTTTTGACAATGATTTCATCTGTAGTTCCAGGATAAGTTGAACTTTCTAGACTAATTGCCTGACCTTTTCTTAAGTAAGGTGTTATTATTTTTATACAATTCTTTATATAGCTTAAATCTGGTTTATTCCCTTTTTTTAATGGAGTAGGTAAACATAAAAAAATAATATCTAATTCAGAAATGAAACTAAAATTATCTGAAACTTTATTTTTTTTTATAAATGTTTTTATTTTAGATGATGATATATGACTAATATAGCTTTTTCCTCGTTCAATAGATTTGACTTTAAATTTATCATTATCAAAACCATAAACTAAAAAATTTTTTACTTTTCCAAAACTCATTGCTAGGGGTAACCCCACATAGCCGAGTCCAATGACTCCAACTTTTTTTAGAATAGGTTTATTTATCATTTAGATATTTTTTAAGTTTTTAGAGAGTTTAATATTTATATATCCTTTAAATACAACAATAATATATTAATTTTATTAAATTTTTTAAATAATGATTATTTTTAATTTAATATCATCCCTATTTTAAGTAAATAAAGTCTAAATATTGGTTAAAAATTTTATTTCTTTCATATCTCTTAGAAACCAAAAATTTTAAATTTGTATACAAATTATAGTTTTCGCATATTTTATTTAATGCAATATTAATTGCTGAAACTAGAGAGATGTTAGTAGAATTATTTTTAATTTTTACAGAAGAGAATTTTGATAATTCACTTAGTGAACCTCCATCAATAAAACAACTTGGAATTCCTCTAGCAATTAATTCAATGTATGAATTTGGGCAGCTTGCGTTAAATTCTATAGGAAAGTAAATCATCTTATTTTTTTTCATTAAATTAATTTGTTTTTTTCTTGATACAAAACCTAAAAATTTAATGTGTTTTTGATTCCTAAATTGTTTTTTTATTTGAGAGTCAGTACTACCTAAAATATAAACATTATCAATTTTCACATTAATCTTACTAGCTAAAAATATCCATTTTAAAAGATTAATTGTTTTTATATCATTTTGAATATTACCTTCCATGATTAAAATGTTAAATTTTTTTATATAACTATTTCTAAATCTTGTCTTATCAAAATAAGGATTGTGAATGATCTTGTATTTTTTATTAGATCTGCCAAATTTTTTTTCCCATCTTTCTTTTACAAATAAACTTTGGTAAATAATCTTATCTGCTAAATTTGTTCTAATTAAATTCATAGATAAATTAGATAAAAAAGCTTTAAATTTTATTTTATTATTTTTAATTTCATGCAGATTATTTAATCCATCTAATCTTTGGATGATTTTAGCACCTAAAATTTTTTGGAAAATTAGATAAATTATTTTTTTTGTTCCAGCATTGACTAATATAATTTTTTTTTTTTCAAAAAAATTATCACAAAAATTATACTCTATATTGTTACTTTTCAGCCAATTAATAAATTTTAATTGAAAGTTTCTTGGCCCTCCATTCGAATTAATTTTTTGTAGGAATGATATGGTCATACTTTTTTTTGATCAAAATAATTAATTTTTTTAAACTTGAAATTGGTAAAAAAGATATAATCAAAATAACATAAAATTTAGTACTATTTAAAATTTTAAAATTTTTTAACAAAAATTTTCGAGCTAAATAATTTTCATTTCTCTTAATAAGTGTAAATAAAGAACCTAGTAATGTATTTCGCCTCATTTTAATAAATTTTTTTTTTTCATTTTTTTTTATCTTTAAAATATCTATTTCTTTCCAGTATTGAAAATGATTTTCAATCCATTGATTATTTTTTTTCGTAAGACTATTTTGATTATTTGTTTCATAAAAAATTAATGGTGTTGAATCGAAATAAATTTTGCAATTATTTAAAACCCACCTTAAAAAAATTTCACTATCTTCAACCGAAATATATTTCAAATTTTCATTAAAATACCCAAATTTCAAAAAAATTTTTTTTTTAACCATTATTGAACTTGGTGGGTGAAAAGAATATCTTCCTTCAGCTTTTATGTAACTGTTTACTTGACCTTCAATAATTTTATCATTACCAAAAATTTTTGTTTTATCATATCTAACATTCAAATACTCTTTACCAAAAACTGAGATCGTATTACATACAAAGATGTCAAATTTTTTGTTCTTTTTATAACTTTCTGTCTGAAGCTTAATCTTATCTTTGTGCCAAAAATCATCTGCATCTAAAAAACAAATAAATTTACTATTAGCTCGTTTTACACCTATATTTCTAGAAGAAGCTGGGCCACTATTTTTTTTTTTTAAAACTATTAAATTGTTATAAATTTTTTTTGCTATATTAATTGTATCATCAGTAGAGTCGTCATCTACTAAAATTATTTCATTAATTAAATCAAATTTTGTTTGATTTAAAACAGATATTAAAGATCTCTCAATATAATCTTGAGAATTAAAAGTTGTAATTATTACTGATATCAATTTAGTTTTTTTTTAAATACCATTTAGTAAATTTTTCTATACCACTATCTAAGTTTATTTTGGGTTTATAATTAATTAAATCCTTTATTTTTTTTAAAGATGCTCTTGTATAATTAACATCGCCAAGTTGTGCTTTAATAAAATTAATCTTAGCTTCTTTATTTAAATATTTTTCTAAATATTTGATAAAATCAAATAACTTATCAGGTTTGCCTTTACCTATATTCAAAACTCTATAAAAATTTATTTTTTTTGACGGTGGTTTAAAAATAATTTTTAAAACTGCTTCTACAACATCATCAATATACGTAAAATCTCTCATTTGATTTCCATAATTAAATACATCAATTTTTTTATTATCTAAAATTTTTTTTGTAAAAGAATAATATGCCATATCAGGTCTACCGTATGGACCATAAACAGTAAAAAATCTTGTTGCTGTTATTGGTAAATTATAAATATGAGAATATGAATAACTAATTACTTCATTAGTTTTTTTTGTTGCCGCATAAAACTGAATAGGAAAATCTGATTTATCACTTTCTTGAAATATTTTTTTTTTACTCTCACCATAAATACTACTTGTACTAGCTAATATTAAATGTTTAATTTTTTTTAATTTTATAATTTCTAGTAAATTGAAGTATCCGATAATATTTGAGTCTAAATAATCTTTTGGTTTTTTCAATGAATGTCTAACACCTGCCTGTGCCGCAAAATGAAAAATATAATCAAACTTTTGTTTTTTTAATACATTATTTAACTTAGTGAAATTACTCATGTCAACTTTAGAAAAATTAAATTTTGTAAATTCTCTTAAGATATCTAATCTTTTTTTTTTTAATTTAGTTGAATAATAATTGTTTAAATTATCAATACCTAAAACATAAAAATCTTGTTCTAATAATTTTTTAGTTACATGGAAACCAATAAACCCAGCACAACCTGTAACCAAATAAATTTTTTTCATAATTAATTCAATTTTATAATTTTTTTATTTTTAATAACATATTTACGATCAAAAAATTTTTTTAAATTTTGATTATGAGTAAAAATAATCATTATTTTATTTTTTGAGATTTTCTTTAAATTTTGGATTATCTCGATTTCTGTTATAGTGTCTAAAGCACTTGTCGGTTCGTCAAGAATAATAACTTGACTATTATTGTATAGGGTTCTAGCAATAGCTATTCTTTGCTTTTGACCACCACTTAATTTAGAACCAAAATCACCTAGTGTTCTACTACTTTTTAATTGACCTATATTTGAGGACAGTGAAAGTTTTAAAGTCTCATCGAATTTTTTTTTATCATAACTATTGGCAAAAATTATATTACTAATAAATGTGCCATTTATTAATGTAAAATTTTGAGATATATATGAAAATAAATTTTTTAATTCGGTATTACTGTCTAATTTAAATTGCTTATCATTGACTAATATTTTGCCATTCAAAGGTTTTATTAGCCCGCAAATTAAATCAGCAACTGTTGTCTTTCCAGATCCACTAGGTCCGTAAATGCCTGTCAATTCTCCTTTTTTAAATACAACATTGGTTTTATTTAGAACTAAGTTTTTAGAATCTTTATAGGAAAAACTAACATCTTCTAAGGAAATTTTATTTATAGATTTATTAATCTTTTCTAAATTATTCAATCTTTTACTAGGATTAAATATCTTATAACCAAATTCTTTTGTTATATTTTCTAGAACAGGTATATTGGTCTTGATAGTAGCAAACATGGATACTATATTTTGGATAGTTGGAACAACTTTATATGCAGCATAAAGCAAAACTGCAAAAAGAGAGAGATAATCGACAATTGATTGATCTAAAATATAAAGAAAATAAATCGACACAAGAATTAATACAAAAATTAATATTTCAATAATATTCTTTATAAGAGTTTCAATAAATCTTGTTAATACTAGTGATTTTGCGATATCTTCATTAATTGAACAAAATTTTTGATAAAAAAAATTTTGAGCACTAAATAATTTTGTTTGCTTAATATTTCCAAACGTATCTACAATCAAACCATTTCTTAAGATTGATTGTCTACTAATATTTTTTCCATGATGATAAAGTTTTTTTTTAATTATAGAATAAAAAATTAAACTACCTATCAAAGAAAACGAAATGCCAATTATAGAAGATATAGGTGAATAAATTGAAACACCTATTAGAATGAAAATAAGAGTAAGCAATTTTGAATTTAATATTAATAAAGGTAATATGATTGCATGCACTACTCTTTGAACCTCAGTTGTCATTAAAGTTATAAAATAAGATAATTTTTTATCAAAAAAAAATGGATAATCTTTATTCAAATATAAAAAAAAAAGATTATTTGAAATATTTTTTCCTATCATATTACATAATAATAGAGATTTTCTAATTACTATGACGTTAAGGAAATTTGATCCAATAAATAAAAAGATGGTGATAAATAATAAGTTCTTAAAACTTAAATCAATATTTAAAAAATCTATGTAGAAAAATTTTTCAAAACTTTGTTTTGATTTAGTAACTAAAATTAATAATGGCCCAATAGATAAAATAGATAAAATTTGAAAAATTGATTGAACTAAAATTATGGTTTGGAGGTAAAAAATTTGAACAAAATATTTTTTTGTAATAATATTAATTATCTTTTTTAAATTTTTATACATTACTTTAAATAATTTTTTAAAATCTTATAGAGACCAATATCTACATCAATTATGTCATTAATATTTTTTTTTTGACTCCAGTATACTGCTTCATTGTCGATAACATTTTCAGAATTTAAAATAGAGTTAATATATTTAATGAAATCCTTTTTCTGATTTTTAGCTTTAGTTTTTGTCCAATCTGTGTTAATAATTTTTCTTATATCTTCTATTTTTTTTGGCTTGAAAGTGGCTTTTAAGTAAGAATATACTGCCTTTCCTAATACTATAGTTTTTTTTCCTAACGCTAAAGATTGCATGCCTGTTGTACCTGATACAACCAAAACAGCTTCGGAATTCTTTATACACTCATATGCTGAAAAATTAGTCCTAATTAGATGAACGTTATAAATTTTCTTCAACTCTTTATAAAAACTTAAAGGTGTTACCCCCATCATGCCTGGATGATCTTTTACTAAAATTTTATAATTAACTGGCAAGTTAAGTGAAATTTTTTTTATTAATGACAATTGATCGTAAAAATCAATTCCTCTTATTAATAGACTGGCCTCCGGAATAGTAGATAGTGGTAAAAAGACGTATTTAGAAGCTGGTAGATTTTGTTCAAAATATTTAATTGAAAATATTTCATTTAATTTAAATTCAACATTTTTTATTAATCTTTGATATGGTGTTGGGCTAAGATAGTGAGTTGAGTTACTTCCAAATATAAAAAATTTTAAAAATCTATAGAGATTTTCTATATTAATCTTTTTATTATTTACTCTTAAATTATTATGTCTACTTAAAATACTATTATTACCTTTTATAGTTTTTAGGTATTTATTAAATAATTTAAAACATATTTTTTTTGAAAATTTTTTATTTTTTTTATAAAAATTAAATAATTTTTCCGGATACTCCATGTTGTTAGAAAAAGGTAAATAATAATTTAAAAATCTAGAGTGCCCCATTGTTAAAAATTTAATTTTTTTTATCACAGAAATTTTGTATAAAATTTCACTAATAGATGCAGCTGAGGTATATACATAAATTAAATCAAATTTATCTTCATTTACTAAATTATGAATTTTTATAAATGTTGAATATATAATATAACAAATTTGACCATGAGTTAATTTTCTTCTGTAAATATTATAATGAGTATGATTAACATATATCCTTTCAGAATAAATTAATCTGGTTAAATCAATGTTATATTTTTCCTCCAAAGTTTTACATTTTTTTAAATAAATATTTAAATCTTTAAACTTAGGAAAATTTTTTTCTAGATTTTCAAATATTGTTTCTATACATATGATTTTATTATATTTTGTCTTTTTTTGATTTTTTAAAAAATCATAATTATGTTTTCCATAAACAAGAGCTGTACATGTTATATCTTTATTATTTTTTTGTAGTAAATGTATTGAATTATTTATTCTATTTGTAAAATCTCCATAACCAAGCAAAATTAGAATATTCATTAATTTAATCTTCCAAATTTTTCGTTGGTATTCCAAAATAAATTAGAAACTGATTTGTTTTTTTCAATGATACAAATTTTTTTAAAAATTTTATCTAAAATTTTTAGATACTTTCTAATTTTAGAATCTGTATGATAAATTGAAATATAAACTGTATTAGAAGCAAGAATTTGATTTTCTAGCATTATTTTCGTAATTAGAGTTTTATAAATACCCCAATTTTTTGAATTAATTTCAAAAGAAGGCAAAGAACTTAAGCCACTTACTTTAATTTTAATTTTGTATTTATTTGCAATTTTTTTCCATTTTTTTTTTATAAATTCACCTTTACGTGAGATTAATTTCCAACTTTGGATTCTTTGCATTTCATTTAATGTTGCCAAAGCAGCAGTATATCCAGTTCTTTCAGACCAGAAAGTGCTACTAATAAATGTTTTTTTAGCATATTGCATAATTTCTTTACTGCCTAAGACAGCTGTAATTGGAAAACCATTTCCGATAGCTTTTCCAAGAATGCAAATATCAGGTTTTACATCAAACTTCTTATATAAGCCTCCAAATGTTTCCCTAAAACCACTTGTGCACTCATCAAATATTAATATTATTTTTTTTTCATCACAAAATTTACGAATTTTTTTTAAGAAATTATTTTTTGGTTTAATATTTCTCATAACTTCCATTTTTATAATACCAATATTTTTTGTTTTACAAATTTTCTTTAAACTTTTGAAATCATTGTAATTAAATGCATGGACTGTATTTTTTAATTGTGGTGGAACACCTTCAATATTAAGTCCTTTGATTAAGTGTTGGTCTAAATTCTTTTTATTAATAAGATTGGTTGATAAATACCAATCATGCCAACCATGATAACCACATATTGCAATATTTTTATTTTTATTTTTTGCTCTAGCTATTCTTATAGCTATAGAATTTGCTTCTCCACCAGTCCTTGCAAATTTTACCATGTCAAAGTCTGGATGAATCTTAATTAATTTTTCTGCAAGCTCTAATTCCTCATATGAATTTAGTGTTGACATGTTTCCTAGTTTAATTGCATTAATAACGGTCTTATTAATTTTTGTATTTGCGTATCCGAGTATATTAGTTCCAACACTCATATTTGAAAAATCAAGATATTTTTTTTTATCTAAATCCCAAATTTCTATACCTTTAGATTTTGTGAAATAACAAGGCCAAATATTATCTATAAATTGGTTTGGTCTTTTTGAAAGTAAACTATTACCACCAGGAATTATTTTTTCTGCTTTATTCCATCTTTCTTGTCCTAAATTGTTATATGACCCATAATTTCTTTCATATAAATTTTTTTGATTTTTATAGTTAGAATAGTATTTTAGACGTTGATTGAAATTTAATTTTTTTTTTTTAAACAAATTTAAGACTTTTTTAAGTTCATTTAAATCAGATTTATTATCAAGAGTTAATCTTAATTTAGATAAATTTTTTTTATTTACAATATTATGTGAAGTTTTTGATACTTTTTTAATTATTGGAGTTACATGCTCTTTGTCATATTCAGTTAATAAATCATCTGGAATTTTATCAATAATACTTGCTTTGAATATTTCAAAATCTAATCCATCAGGGAATGTTGGAGGATTAATGTTACTAACATAATCATATTTAAAATTTTGTAATTTACTTAGTCCTTTTTTAATCAAATCGTTTTCAATTAAAGGACAATCTGATGTAACTCTTATTATATAATCTGGATTAAAAATTTTATTTATTTTAACAAATCTACTGTAAACATTTTTTTCAGATCCCAAAAATGAATGTATCTCATTATCTTTAGCAATTTTTTTTAATATTTTATCCTTTTTTTTATTAGTAGTTGCAATCACAATGTTATTAATTAATTTTATTTTTTTTAATTTATCTATAATTAATTCAACAGAATTTCTTTTATCTAGTTTTTTTAATATTTTATCTGGAAATCTTGAACTTCCACATCTTGCTTGAATGATTGCAGTTATTTTCATAAATTTATCTTAATTGAATATTTGAATTTTTAACCTGAGATCTTGCTTGTAGCAAATTTTGATCTTGAAAAGCAAAAAAAGTGCCTGCTGAAACTGCTTCTATCTCTGAATTTTTAAATGCATCAACAATGTGACTTGCTTTGCCACATCCTCCCGAGATTATAATTGGAAGATTTATCTCTGTTGAAATTTTATTTGCAACCTCAATATCTAACCCTTTTGATGTTCCATCATTTGAAATATTGGTCAATAATATTTCTCCACAACCATAATTTTCTAATTTTTTTGTAAAATTCAATAAATCAATCTTTTTATATTTTTTGGTACTATTATTATAAATTAAGTAATCTTTATTTTTTTTAATATAATCGATAGAAGCTACGACTGCTTGAGATCCGAATCTTAATGAAATTTTTTCAATTAATTTAAAGTTTTCAAAAATTGCTGTATTTAAACTTACTTTGTCAGCACCTTGCTCTAAAATATTTTCTGCTAAACTTACACTGTTTATTCCACCCCCAATTGTCAAAGGCATAAAAATTTCTTTAGATATTTTATTTAAAATTTTAAAATTAGTATTATCAAATTTTTTGTCTTTTTCTATGAATAATATAATTAATTCATCTGCTTTTTGAGACTCATAAATCTTAGATTGTGAAATAGGATCTCCAACGATTTTATATTTTTTAAATTGATTTGAAGTTAGAAAAATAAATCCAGACCTTGAATTTTTATTTTTCTTTAATAATAATTTGGGTATTAGTCTTTTTTTTAACATATTTTATTTACTAATAAAGTACTCTAAAAACTTAATTCCATTCTCTTGACTTTTTTCAGGATGAAATTGACATGATAAAATATTTCCGTTTTCAATAACTGAACAAAAATCTTGACCATGTTTCGTTTTTCCTATACTTGAACTATTTTTTGTGACATAAAATGAATGATCAAAATAAAAATCATAATTTAAATTCTTTTTAAATTTTCCTATATTTTTTTTAAATTGTACTGAATTCCATCCTACGTGTGGTATTTTAATATCTAAATTTTTATTATTAAATTTTACCACATCATAATTTAATATACCTAAACCACTTACATTTGGACTTTCCTCACTTTTTTTTCCCAAAAGCTGCATACCAACACAGATGCTTAAAGTGGGTAATTTTTTTTTAATAAAATTATTTAAAAAAATATTTAGTTTTGATTTCTTAAGGTTTTTAATACAATATCCATAAGATCCAACTCCTGGAAGAACAAGATGTGTTATATTTTCTACACTTTGAATATTATTATTGTTAATAATAATACTTTCACAATTCAAATAATCAAAAACGCTCGAGAGTGAATTAATATTTCCACATTTATAGTTTAACAGTCCTATTTTTATTTTTTTTAAATTCATAATCATTTTGATTGTTCCATGACCTTATAATATTCTTACTAACTTTCTTTTCCATTTTACCATCTTTACTCCAATATTGATGATCTTTCATTTTTAATCCTAATTTTGTAATTTTCTTAAACTTATGAGGAGAAACTACATGATTTGATATTATCTTATTAAATTCATTTTCAGAAATTCCAATAAAATCTAAAAATATTTTCAAACTATGAGGTTTCTTTCCCTCAAAGTTTTTTATATTTTCTAACGCTTTTTTTTTGGTTATTCTTTTATTTCTTAGGTCTATTGCGCTTAGATGTGTGGGTCTTGTATATCCTCTTTTAAGATACTTTATATAGTCTCTTACACCCTGCATATAACATTCTATTTTTTCATATGTATAATTTTTTGGAACATTCTCGACTGCATCACCTTTCCAACCAAGTTCTTTTTCAATTATTTTTACTTGTTTTTTTACATCCCATTTTATGTATGATCCTAAGCAAGCTGAATAAGATCCTATATCTAGCAATTTTTTTTTATCTGGAAAACTATAAGGATATAAATCTCTAATATCTAAATTTCTATTCAATTTTTCATACATGTCTTCTGCATTGATACCTAAATTTACAAATCTGTTAAATCTAGTTTCATCGACGTGTTCTATATCTTCATAGTCATAATAAGATGTATATTCTGCTGATGGCTCTCCCCAAAGAACTAAAGGAATTTTTTTTTCAACAGAAATTCGCATTGGATAGGAAAATATTCCCGTATGACAATGCCAGCAGAAATCTCCTTTCTCAAGTAAAGATTGAAGCATTAATTTTTGAACAACTTTCCAATTTGGCGTAAAAGTTATCATATCAAACCCTAACTTTCTTGATAATTTTTTAACATTTTCTTTTAAATTTGGTCTAAAAAAACCGTGATCAAAAGAAATGACAAGAGGTTTTAAATGATAATTTTTTATCAAATAATATAATGTCCATGCACTATCTTTGCCACCACTAAATGGAATTATACAATCATATTCATATTTACCTCTAAATTTTTCTATAATTTTGTCTAATTGCAACTTTTTCTTCTTCCAATTTATATTTTCTTGTTTGAAGGTAAAATTTTGACAAACACTACAATTATTATTTTTATCAAAAGTAATTGTTTCATGTGTTTCAGGAAGTAAACATGTCGAGCAAGTTTTCATTTTGTTTTCCATTTTCTTGGATCAATAATTTTCTTATTTATATTTTTAAAAATATTTGGATAAATGTTGCTAGTTTTATTTCTAAAATTTAAAAATTCCTTTAATTGTTTTGACTTATTAAATCCTATTACAATATAATCAAGTTTTTTGATTGAGGCCACAAAGTTTAAACATGCCTGCAGCTTAGATATATTGTTGTTTTTACACCAATTTTCCCAATCTAGAAGTGTTTTGTAATTAATATTAAAAATTTTTTTTCCTTTTTTAAAATTATTCACTAAAATTCCTTGTAGCAGAATAGATCTAGCATGTAACTCGACATTTTTTATTTTTTTTAAACTTATATAATCAATAACATCGGTATCAAATATATTTAATGGAAATTGTATTATATCTATACTTTTAAAATCTTTAATTTTTTTTAAATCTTTAGAATTATAAATAGATATACCAACTTTTCTTGTATATTTTTTTTTTTTTAAAAAGTTTAAAAAATCAATATGTAGTTTTATATCTTTATCTGAAAATTCAAATATGTTGTGGTGTAGTATTGCATAATATGATTTTTTATTAAGATTGCTTAAACTTTCTAAAATATTTGACTCATATTCATGAAAATTAATTTTTTTTTTAAACTTTATTTTAGATATTATGTTAAAACCTTTTAAATAAGATTTGGTTAATTGAGTACCAAATTTATTATAATCGAGAGCAGTATCTATTTTTTTAATGTTATTTTTATTGCATATCTTTAAAATTTTTATAAATTCTCTAACAGGGGTATAATCTTTATTTATACCATATCTAGATCTTAGTTGTGCAGCTCCAAGTATAATTTTTACCATTATGGTTTTTGTCTATAAATTAAAGCTTTTTCTAAAATTTTTTGAGGAGTATAAAATCTATCACCTTGTTTTATAAATTTCGAAATATCCTGATTTCTTTCATTATAAATTTTTTTAATTAATAAGGTTCCATCCTTAAGAGCTACAAAAAAATTTTTGTTTTTTCTCAAGACAATACCGGAGCAGAATGGATGATATTTTTTTTTATTATAAATAGAAGCTTCTTTTATTAAAAAAATTTTTTTTTTACAAAAACCTTTGGCTCCAGGATAAGGGTAAGAAAATGCGTTTATAAATTTAACTATATCTTTAATTCCCCAATCCCAATTTATAAAACCATTTATATTCGAGTTAAGTCTTGGGAAATAAATTGATTTTGAGTATATCTCATCATGCATTTTAACATCAAATTTATTTTTTTTTTTCAAGTTCTGAATTATTTGCAGAAGAAATTCTTTAATCTTTGGCTCATACTCTTTAAAGTAATCAATAGGAAAATGAACTGATTTTCTTACTTTAAATTTTTTAAATAATAATATTGGACCTCTATCTAATTTGTTGCTAATTTGTTGCAAAAATATACCAGCATCATAATTCGAATTTAATATCTGCCATGAGAAATGAGCTCCACCTAAATAAAATGGAATTGGTATAGGATTTATATTATATATTCCAAAATTAAATTTTTTTACAACTGACTTTAAAAAAATATTTTTTGGACCAAAACAAAAAGCAATTGCGTTTTCTATTTTTAAACTCTTTAAAAAATTATTTTCATTTTTAGCTACTTTGAAATCAATTTTTGATTCTTTAATCAATTGCTCATAGGTTGTATTTTTATACAATTCTGTTGCATGAGAAAATGTTGTTAAAATAAAAACTTTTGCTTTAAATTTTTTTTTTAATTTTTTTGCAAAAAAAAGCATATTTAAACCACCACCAATAAGGTAAAAATGCTCTATATCTGAAAAAATAATTTTTTTTGTTTTTTTATTCATTTAGAAAAAATAATTATAAAATCTGAGTACAAATTTACAAAAAAATTCTTAATTTAGCTAGTTCTATGATGGATTAAACATTTTTTGTGAGGATAATTTCATCAATAAATTTTTTTTGACTTTCATCGTACCAATAATCTTTTAAAATAGCCTCAACTTTATACCCGGCATTTAAAAAGGCTTTTTTTGACCCAATATTGTTTGAATAACAGCCAGCTACTAATTTTTTCAAACTTAATTTTGTTTTTGCATATTGAGAGATGATTCTTATAGAATCGCTTGCTAATCCTTTCCCCCAATATTCTTTTTTTCCAATGAAGAGACCTATAATCCCTCTTTTATGCTCAAAATTTATAGGCTCAAGTTTTATATTTCCAATATGGATATTATTTTTGGTTAAAAATATTCCAAATAATAAACAATTGGGATTTTTATTAGAATTTACTATGTAATTTTCAATAGATTTTTTATTCTGTTTTTTAAATCTTACTTCTAAAAATTTATTTATTTCCTTATTATTTAACCATCTACAATACTCTTTGTTATAGTTTTTAAGATTTAAATTTTTTAGAGTAATTTTTTTACTTTTAATTAAACTTTTGGTAATCAAAGTAAATCCTTTTTAAGATTAAAGCTTATTAATTTTTTATTTTTCCATTGTAAAAGGTATTCCATAATTTCTTTATGATCAAAACCAAATTTTAAATATAAATCAGCAACTGAAAAACCTTTTTCAATATTTAATGAAAGTGTATTCATAAAAAGATTCCATTTTATATTTTTCTCAGTAATCTTATTAGTTTTTATAATTCCAGGTTGTTTTGGAGGTATATATAAATTATACTTTTTACTTGATAAACATACCAAGCCTTTTTTAAGATTTTTTAAAGCATAATTTTTATCAAGAATTTGAATTCCATCCAAAACAATATTTTTTGTTTCTTGAAGTTTTTTTTCAGAAATTAATTTTGGGGTATCTTTATTCGTATGATATTCTTTAAATGGCATTCTTGTTAATGTTATAGAAGGTATACTATATCCAGGAGCTTCAAAAACAGTCTCATCATTGCCATGCAACTCTCTAAAGTTTCCAATAACATTTTTCTTTTTTTTTTGGATTAAATTTGAAAAAACTTTATCTAACATTGTGTTTGCTCTAAATGATTTTTGTAATTTCATTATATTTTCATTTCCAACAGATTTTAGAAGTATACTTCCAATAATTTTAGGATTATTTCTTTTTAGCCAAAACATTGGTCCATACATCTCGGGTGCAATTAATAATGTATAAGAATAATTTAAATTATTTCTTTTTCTTAATTCCTGAAATATTGATATACCTACTGAACAGCCAGATATATCATCATTAGCCTGAAATGGGTGGCAGTTATGAGCATTAATTAAAATAGTTTTTTCTGATTTTCCTTTGATTGTATATTCTAATACATTCATACTATTTTTTTTATATTCTGTTTCTATGATAACTTTGTATTTTTTTTTTTTATTAAGTCTTTTTAATGAATTTTTTGAAATACATAATCCCCAATCAAGTTTTTGATTATAAAGTCCTACCCAACCATATGGAATGGCGTCATCTACTACTTCTGAATAAAATATATTCTTAATTAAAGTATTATAATTGACAGTTATGTTAATATTTTTACATTGTGATATTACAGATAGATTTTTTTTATTTAAATCAAAAATTATTTTACCTTCACAAATTACTTGAGCTTTTTTAACCTTTATACTTTTCGGTATTTTCCACTCATTTAATTGTTGACCTGTTTTAAATCTATGAATTTTAAAATTTAAATATTTTTTATATATTTCAATTGACCTATCACTATCTTCAGATGCAACTGAATAATCAAAAGGATACAGTTCCTTTACTATTTTTTTAATATTATTATTCATAGAATTTCAATATAAAATTTACAAGTTTTTTTACCTCAGATAAATTTAAATTTGGATAAATTGGTAAAGAAATTGCATTTTTAAAATATTTTTCAGTATTGGGAAAATCTGAATTTTTATATTTATATTTTTTTTTATAGTAATAATGACGATAAATTGGAATATAGTGTAATTGAACAAAGTATCCTTTTTCTCTAAGAATTTTAAAAATCCTATCTCTTTTTTTTGGAAGTAAAACAACAAAAAGATGATAAGCAGAAATTGTATTATTTGGAATTTTTTGAAATTGAATTTTTTGATTTTTTGAAAATAGTTTTTTATAAAAATCGGCGATCATATTTCTTTTTTTTACAAACTTTTTAACTTTATTTAACTGACTAATTCCAAGACCTGCTGATATCTCATTCATTCTATAATTATATCCAAGGTCAACTTGAGAGTAAAACCAATGATTTTTTCTTTTAGATGTGATTCCATGCTCTCTAAAAAGTTTTAATTTCTTACCATATGAAGAGTTATTGGTAATTGCCATGCCTCCTTCACCAGTTGTAATTATCTTAACAGGATGAAAACTAAACACACTTATGTCTGACCATTTACAGGATCCTATTTTTTCAAATTTATTATATGAACCAATACAATGAGAAGAGTCTTCAATAATCTTCATACCGTGTTTTTTTGCTAGTTTATATTTTTCTTTTCTTTCTAAAGAAACACCTCCAAAATTTACATCAATTAAAACTTTGGGTAGCTTATTTTTTTTAGTGTTTAGAATTTTTTTTTTTAAACCTTCGTATGAAATTGAAAAAGTTGAAGAATCTATATCCACAAAATCTACACTCGCACCACAATATTCAGCACAATTTGCAGAAGCAACAAAACTATTTGGAGATGTCCATACTAAATCACCTTTATTTAAGCCAATTGACATACATGCTATGTGCAAAGCACTTGTTGCACTATTTGTAGCTACTGCATACTTAGCGTCCACAAAATTACAAATTTTTTTTTCAAATTTTATAACTTCAGGACCTTGGGTTAAAAAATTAGATCTTAGTATTTTTTTAACTTTTGTTATGTCGTTATTATCTATAATTTGCCTGCTATATGGTATCATTTTATTTAATTGAATGATTTAATTATTTTTTTAATTTCTGAGATAGTCAAAAAATGACTATTGTCACCACTAGAATATTGAAAATTATCTTTTACGAATTTAAATTTTTTTCTAGAATAAGTATTAAAAACATTAGGGTGATTTGACGGAATAATAACAAAATAGTTTTTAAACTCTATAGTGTTACTAGAGTCTGAAGATGATATCATTTCCTCGTGCATTTTTTCTCCAGGCCTAATTCCCATAATATCAATTAGAACTTTTTTGTTGATTGCTCGAGCTAAATCCATAATTTTATAACTTGGTAATTTTGGTATAAATATTTCACCTCCTCTAGATTTTAATAAAGAATTCATTACAAAATTTACACTTTCTTGAAGTGTAATGTTAAACCTGGTCATATTATTATGGGTGATAAAAATTTTATTATATTTTTCTATATCATCTTTCATTTTTGGAATCACAGAGCCTCTACTTGACATTACATTTCCATATCTGACAACAGAAAATTTTATTTTTTTTCTACCAACTAAATTTTGTGCAGAGACAAATAATTTATCTGAACATAATTTTGTAGCTCCATACAAATTTATAGGCGATGAAGCTTTATCAGTTGAAAGCGCAATAACATTTTTGATATTATTTTTTAATGATGCTTCAATAATGTTTTGAGATCCTAATACATTTGTTTTTATAAATTCAAAAGGATTATATTCAGCTGTTACTACTTGCTTAAGTGCAGCAGCATGTATCACATAATCTACATTTTGAAATGCTGTGTTTAGACTTTGTGAGTCTCTTATATCTCCAATTATAAACCTTATTCTTTTATCTTTTATAATTTTCTTTTCTAATCTAAATATTTCTTGCTTTAGTTCATCTCTACTAAAAATTATAATTTTTTTAATATTCTTAAATTCTAATAATCTATAAACAAATGCTTTACCAAAACTTCCCGTTCCTCCAGTAATAAGAATTGTTTTGTTTTTAAAAACCTTATCTAATAATTTTTTTTGTTGAGTGCTATATATTTGAATCATCAATTATCCTCTTACTAAGTAAAGTTTGTTTTTATGTATTTTTTTATAAATCAAATTTTGTACGCTATTAATATCTATTACACCAGTATAAGAATTTCCTAAATAAAATTTTTTATACATTTTATTTTTTACAGCATCTTCATGAAATTTTTCAAAATTTGGCTCATATTTATCATTTAGTTTTCTGACAAATAATTTTGACTTTATTTTTTTTTTACCCATGTAACCTATAAAAGTTTTATCATACCTATATGGTACTTTTAAGTTTCTCTCAAAATAATGAATAAAAGTTGAACCTGAGTCCAAATTAATATTGCATATTTTTCCGCCAATTTTTGCAAATCTATCAAAAAAAGAATTTTTTCCATAAGAGTTTACTGTTGGATTTTTAGTAAAAAAAATAGCTTTACCTCCTATTGCTGCAACTGAAACATTTGGATCTTTATAAATTTTTACATTTTTTAAATTTCTTATGTATTCAGAAAAAAAACCACATAAATTTTTTGATGTTTTGTAATCATAATTTTTATTATTTGATAAACTATAAGTAAAAGTTGGAACTATGAATGTACCCTTTTCTCCTATTTTTTTCTTCAAGCATTCAAAGATAATTTTACAAGTTTCATTGGCTTTTTTTTTATTTTTAATTTTGAATAAAATTAAACTTGAATGACAAAAAATATTATCTCCCTCTTTTAGGCCTATTTCATCAAGTCCTTTGAGAAATCTATATTTAAAGTTTTTCAAATTTATTTTAATTTTTTTTCAATTATTTTTGAAAGGCCAATTATATTTGCAAATTTTCGATTTTCAAAATCTTTTTGGTTAAATTTAATCTTAAATTTAGTTTCAAGTTTATTTATAAACTTTATCATTTCAAAAGAGTCAATAATTTCCTCCTCTAAATAATTAATATTTAAATCTTTATTCTTAATTTTTAGAATTTTAGCAATTATTAATGATGTTTTGCTATTCATTCAGATGCGAAACATCTTGCTGGTGAACCATCTCCATCTTTAATTTTTAAAGGACAGCAATAAAACTTTATATTTTTTTTTTTAATTTTCTTTAAATTTGTTAAGTATTCAACAATTACAATATCATTTCCTAATAATATTTTGTGATTTATTCCATCTCTATGAGTAAGTGTGTCTTTAGGATTATCTGGCTGAGGAGCGTCAACACCTAATAATTTAATTTTTTTTTTGACTAACCAATTACATAAAGTATCTGTTAAGTATGGATGGTCAAAATAGAAATTTTTTTTTCCATAAAATCTATCTGTCCAATCAAATCTAAAAATGATCATTTTAGGAAATTTTCTAGTTTTGATAATTTTTTTGACATCATTAATACATACTGGTGTTTTTTTTTTTAATTTACTAAAATTTAAAACTGTTGCATCACCTACTAAGTTTTCAATTGGAATGCTATCAACAGATTTATTACCTCCCAAAAAATGTCGTGGTGCATCAATATGAGTGCCGCTGTGAGTTCCCATTTCTATTTTTCTCGTTTCTCTTTTATGTTTTTTCATAAAACCTAATTGAGTAATTTTTACCTCAGGATGAATTCCTGAAGGGTAATATTGCATTCCATTTTTGTATGTTAGGCTTAAATCTATAAATTTCATATCAAAAGTATTCTATTATTTCTATTATTAAACCACCCGGAAGTCTAAAAAAGAAAATTTTGTTTTTTCGTTTGTTGATTTTATAATCAAAAATTTTTGTCATTTCAAGCTTATTTATCTTTGATAAATTTTTATAATAATTTTTAATTCCACTAACAACAAAAGCTAAGCAAACTGTACCAACATCATCTAAATAATATTTTATTTGATTTTTTTTTGTAAATGAAATTTTAAAATTTTTACTATTAAAAATTGATGTAATTTTATTTTTAATTTTAAATATTTTACTTAATATAGTTTTATCTGCTTTTAAATCAGATGTTTTAATTATTATCTTATTATCTTTTACCTCAATACAATCAAAAGAAAACAAATTTTTATTTGAATAACAAGTAAATTCATAATCCGGTATATTATCTTTTGAAGTAAAAAAAGTAATAAAATGTTTTTTTTTATATCTTCTTAAAAAAATTTTTTTATTTAAATTATTCACAGCTTTTTTAGATTCGAATAACTTAAAATAATTTTTATTAAATTTTTTCTTATTTTTACTTAAATTAAGAGTTATATGATCTAGACCTAAAAACATTAAGACTTTTTAATATTGATTTTACCAATATGATTTAATTTGAATTTACGAACAAAGTAAATTTTTTCTGGAAGGTACAAAGCTGGCATTTTTTTTTTAAGCTTACTGACTAAATGTTTTTTTTCGTAAATATTTTTAAGTTGTAAATAGGCAATTATTTGAGTTTGAGAAGAATTTATTTCTTTAGATGTTACGTAGCATTTTTCTACTTTTGTAATTTTTATAATTAAATTTTCAATCATTATAGGGCTTATATTAATACCATTTTTTATGATGATATTTTTACTTCTGCCACTTATTAATAAATATTTATCTTTAATACTGCCTAAATCTCCTGTCTGAAACCAAAGGGTTTTATTAGGTATAATCTTATTATTTTTAACATATCCTAAAAATTTATTATTAGTTTTAAAATAAATTTCATTATCAATTTCTTTACACTGAACATTTGGCAATAATTTACCAGATCCAATATTCTTAAAATGTCTTGCATTAGATGATATTAATAAAATTTCAGTCATACCATAACTTTCAAATGTTTGAATCTTAAATTTTTTATAAAAATTTTTTTTCAAATCATCATGATAAGGCGCTGTTCCAACAAAAATATTTTTAATAACTTTTTTAAACTTATTTTTTTTTTTTTTAGAAATTTTAAGATCATTCAAATAATTTATCATATTTGGTATGAGCCATATCGTATCTATTTTCTTTTCTATTATAGTATTTATTAAATTAAACATTTCAAAAGCATTAAATTTTTTTTTGATAATTAATGTTCCTCCAGTTAATAATGGTGATAAAATTGAATTTAAAAAACCAGCCATATATCCCATAGGAAGAAAATGTAAGAATCTTATATTCTTTCCTATTTTTACGTGTTTATTAAATGTCAAAGCGTTATCAATTAATGTTTTAAATTCATGACACACGCCTTTTGGCTCAGATGTTGTTCCCGATGTATAAAAAATAGCTAATGCTTTTTTACTATTTATAGGTTTTTTAAATTTTACATTTTTAACTTTTTTTAATCCTTTATTGCTCACTATTACGTTAGGAAAAGATAATGAAATGATTTTATTTTTTTCTTCTACAGTAAATTTGTTACTTATTGGTATAATTGTATAGTTATTTAAAAAACAACCAAAATAATAATAAATAAATTCTTCAGAGTTATCTAAATCAATTAATATTTTTGCTCCAGGCATTAAACCATTATTTTTTAACTTCTTGCTTATTGATAAAATTTTTTTTACTAAATCTAAATAAGAAATTTTTACATTTCCAACTTCAATAGCTATTTTTTTTTTTCTAGATAAAAATAAACGAATTAACTTAGATTTTAGGATATGTTTGTTCTTCTCCATAATAATTTTGGTATATCTTTTTCCAACCACCTCTAATGTGTTTAACACTATCTTTTTTTCTAAGTTTTTTTGCAATCTTGTTAACTAGATCTATTGGTGCGGTATTCTTATTAACCTTACAAAGTTCAATTATCAATATTCTTGGATCAATTTTATATTTTTTTGCAGCAGATTCTATAACTGGCATATAGCTACTATGAAATGATGCCATTCCAGATATGACGTCAATCGAACTAAAGCCTTTTCTTTTTAAAATTGGGATTATATTTTCTTCAGAGAAATTCATTAACTTTATGTAATCTATATCCATTTGAATTTTCTTTTTTCTCAATGCACACAATAAAACTTCTAAAATTGTATTTCCTGAACTTCTACCTAAACCTTGTAAAGATGTATCAATCATATCAAATTTTAGTTCAAATGCCTTTAATGCATTAGATATTCCCATACCTAAGTTGTCGTGACCATGAAATCCTAATTTAATTTTTGAGTTTTTGGACATTATTGCTTCATGATATATTTTTAGATCTTCTGGGAACATACTTCCTGCTGAGTCTACTAAATAAATCAAATCTGTACCTATGCTTTGTGACCATTTAGCAAGTTCTGAAAATTTTTTTGGCTGCATTAAATATGACTTCATAAAATTTGCACAAACAAATAGACCTAATTTTTTAGCTTTATTAATAAATGGTTCCATATCTTTATATCTGTCAACGTTAGTACCTATTCTTATGAATTTCATATTAGTATCTTTGACAATATCTAGATCTTCTAATGTTGCAATTCCAGGTATACAAAAAACTCCCCAAGCAGATTTTTTTAAATTTTCATTTGCTATTTTCAAGTATGTTTCATCAGTTTCTTTTGCTCTAAATCCCTTTATTCTTGAAGCACCAATTCCCATCCCGTGGCCAATTTCAATATTTTTTACATTACAACTTTCTAAATGCCTTAAGATGTTTTTTGACTCATTTTTTGAAAAAGAAAAATTATTTACATAACTTCCATCACGTAGTGTGCAATCTAAAATTGATGATTTTAATTTATTAAATTTCATACTATTTATTTTTTTTGAGCTACAAAGATATACCAATGATAATTTAAACCAAAACAATCATCATGAACATCACTAAAACAAAAATTTTTAAATTTAGGGGAAAATTCTTTAATTATTTCCTGTTTATTTGCAAAAACTCTCATAACTTCTCCATTTCTTACTTTAAAATAATCATCTTTGATTACTCTGTATCCTTTTTTAAATTTTTTACTATTTTTGAAAATAAAAGAAGTTTGTTTTGGAACTGACATTATCAAATAACCATTTTTCTTTAAGACTCTGTTAAATTCATTTACATGTAATTTATAGTCATAATTTTTTGTTAATGTCATATAATATGAACTATTCCAACTTACTGCTATGTCAAAATTATTACTTGGATAATTAGTATTTTCATTTGTCCCTGTTATAAGTTTTTCTATTTTAATTTTTCTTTTAAAATTTTTTTGAGTATAATTTACTAATTTTTGACTTATTTCTGTTCCATAAATTTTAAAATTTAACGATTTAAATAAATGAAAATGTCTTCCTTGACCAAATCCAATATCAAGAATTTTGAAGTTTTTTTTTGTTTTAAATTTAAGTTTTGGATATGTTCCTTTTAAAATTCGCGTTAAAAAAACATCGGGATATGGCAATCTCCTAGACTTAAATTGATTTTCCCAAGATGTTGTTGGAGAATAGATATTTTTCATATAATAATTAATTTATGAAACCTATTATTCCAAAATTAAATGAAGGTAAAGAAATTTATAAATTTATGTCTGATGCCTTTTATATAAATAGAAGTTTAAGTGGAGATGGGACTCGTGAATTTTTACGTTTTATTAAAAAAAAAATTAAAAAATTAAAAATTATTGAAGTTAAATCAGGGTCAAAAGTTTTTGACTGGACAGTTCCAAAGGAATGGAACATTAAAAACGGATTCATAAAAGAAGTAAATGGAAAAATAATATTAGATTTTAAAAAAAATAATTTACATGTTGTTGGTTATTCAGAAAAAATTGACAAAATGATCAAATTTGAAGATTTAAAAAAAAAAATTCATTATATAAAAAAATATCCAAACGCAGTTCCATACATAACATCATATTATAAAAAAAATTGGGGTTTTTGTATAAGTTATAACGATTTCAAAAAAATGAAAAAAAAGAAATATCACATCAAAATTGATTCAAGCTTTAAATCAAACGGATCCATGACATATGGTGAACTGATATTAAAAGGCAAAACAAAAAATGAAATATTAATTTCTTGTAATATTTGTCATCCATCTATGATGAGTAATGAATTAAGTGGTCCAGCTATTGCTGCAGAAATATCAAAAATTTTAATGAATAGAGATAATTTTTATACTTATAGAATAATTTTTATTCCAGAAACAATTGGGGCTATAGCTTACTTAAATAAAAATTTTAGAATAATGAAAAAAAGATTAGTAGCGGGTTATCATTTAACTTGCTTAGGTATTGGTGAAGAGTTTTCTATGATAGATAGTAAAAATAAAGAATCTTACAGTTCTAAAATTGCGACTAATATAATTCATAGCTATAATAAAAAAAAAATTTATAGTTTTCTAGATAGAGGATCTGATGAAAGACAATTTAATTCACCAGGTATAGATTTAAATATTTGCACACTAATGAGAAGTAAATTTTTTGAATTTAAAGAGTATCATAATTCAATGGACAATTTAAAAAAAACAAATTCTAAATATATGCAACAATCTTATAATTTTATTCTTAAAATATTAAATTTAATTGAGAATGATTATAAAATTAAAACACTTGTTAAATGTGAGCCCTTTTTAAGCAAAAGAGGGCTGTATAGAGATTTGAATAAAAATGAAAAACTAAACGATTTAGATTTAGATATTATAAATATTTTATCTTATGGCGATAAATTAAAAGTTTCAGAAATATCAAAAATAATCAATAGACCAGCTGAAACTATCCTTCAAGTATGTGAAGTCTTAAAAAAACATAAGTTAATTTCTATAAGAAGATAACTATTTAATTAATAAAAAAAGTTCAAAGCATATATATTTTGCAACTGTTGCAATATCTTTAAAACCAGCTCTTTTAAATAATTTCAAATTTCCATTTGTTGAAAAAGGATCCATAACACCTGCTAAACTTGCTGTCTTATTTAATATTTGATCAGAATCAAAGCCATTTTTTCTTTTCCAATCATTATAAATTTGATTAGACATATCTTGTGTTCTTGCATCAAATGATCTTACTTTTTCTGCTATTAAAATTGCTCCTCCCCAATTTAGCGAATCATACATTTTTTTTATAATTAATTGTCTATTTTTTTGGTGGATAAATTGAATAGTAAATAATGAAATAAATAAATCTGTTTTTTTAAAATTATATTTTAAAATATCAGAATTGAAAAATTTCAGATTTTTATTTTGATAATTTTTTTTTGCAAATTTAATCATATTTTTTTCAATATCGATGCCAATAAATTTTGTTTTTTTATTACCAAAATCTTTTGAAAGATTATTAATAAATTTACCAGTAGCACATCCTATATCATAGATATACGAATCATCTTTTATAAAGTATTTTGCATACTCGCGCGTAAGCCAATGAAATTCTTCAAACATTGGTACAGATTTTTTAATATGTCCATCAAAAGATTGAGCCACATTACCTGAAAAAGTCCATTTTTTTTTATAATTTAATTTTTTATCAAAGTTTTTTTTCATAAAATATTTTTTGAATTGTTATCTTAATTTTTTAGCGGGATTGCCAGCATAAAATCCTTTTTTTTTAATGTCCTTTGTTACAACTGATCCAGCACCAATAACGACGTCATCACAGACGTTAACTGGTAAAATAGTTGCATTAGTTCCAATTAACACATTATTTCCAATATTAGTGGAAAACCATTTTTCTTTTTTTCCACCAAGTTTACCGTCTTTGAATAGATCATTAATAAACATTACACCATGACCTATAAAACAATTAGAACCAATAGTTACCAATTCACATAAAAATGAATGACTTGAAATTTTTGTATTAGACCCAATCTTTACTCCCTTAGTTATTTCAACGAAAGGTCCAACAAACGCGTTATCTCCAATTTCACATTCGTATAAATTGACTGGTTCAATTATTTTTACATTTTTGCCAAATTGTACATCTCTGATTTTACTTTTATTTATTATTGGCATATGTGTGTTTATAATTATATTATTTATACATAAAATTATACTATGAAAAAAATACTTTTTTTAGGTTATTCGAAGAAAGAAACTAAATTAATCAATTTTTTAGTTAAAAAAAAAAAATTTCAAATTTTTAATATTAGTGGAAGAACAACATTAAAATATCTTAAAAAATTTGATGTCATTATTTCATTTGGTTACAAACATATAATTTCAAAGGAAATAATTAAAAAGTTAAAAAAAAAAATAATCAATTTACACATTGGATTTCTGCCATTCAACAGAGGTTCACATCCTAACTTTTGGTCATTTTTAGAGGATACACCAACAGGTGTAAGTATACACGAAATGGACGGTGGCATTGATACAGGTAATTTAATATTTAGAAAATTTATAGATTTTAAAATTTATAAAAATTTTAAAGTTTTAACTTTTAAAAAAACCCACAAAATACTTATTGGAGAAATTGAAGATTTATTCATAGAAAACCATGATAAAATTATAAATTATAGATATAAATCATACAAACAAATAGGAAAAGGTTCTTTCCATAAAAAAAATGATTTACCAGATATATTAAAGACATGGAATCAAAATATTTTTAAGACAATTAATAAACATAATAACTACCAGAAAACTTTTTTGGAAAACAAACTAAAAATTATTACAAAAATTGAAAATACAAGAAAAAATAATAATATAAATTGGATGAATATTGTTAGAAACTCACTAAGTTTAAGTCCAAAAAAAACTTTAGAATTATTAAAATCAATTAATCAGGATGATCAAAAGATTTCTAAATACTTTAAATTATTAAATGAAAATTAAAAAACCTTTTCTAATAGCTGAAATTTCTGCAAATCATTGTGGAAATTTTAAGCTAGCTAAAAAATTAATCAAATGTGCAAAAGAAAATAATGCGGATGCAGTCAAACTTCAGACTTATAATGCTGATACAATGACAATTAAATCTAAAAAAAAATATTTCAAAATTAAAAATGGACTTTGGAAAGGATATAATCTTTGGGACTTATATGACAAAGCACATACTCCTTTCAAATGGCATAAGGAGCTTTTTGATTATGCTAAAAAACAAAAAATAAAAATTTTTAGCACTCCTTTTGATGAAACTGCAGTAGATTTATTAGAAAAATTAAAATGTCCAATTTATAAAATTTCATCATTTGAGATGGGGGATATACCTTTAATAAAAAAAATTTCTAAGACAAAAAAACCTATTATTATGTCCACGGGAATGTCTAATCTAGATGAGATATCAGAAAGCTTTTATGCAGCAAAAAAATTTGGTATTAAAGACATCACATTACTTTATTGTGTTAGCAATTATCCTTCAAAAGTTGAGGACTTTAACTTAAATAATATAAAAATTTTAAAAAATAAATTTAATTGCAGAATAGGTTTATCAGACCATTCAAAAGATAATAAAATTGCGATGGCTGCAATAGCAGCGGGAGCAGAAGTTGTAGAAAAACACATAGCTCTTCAAAATCAAAAAAATGGATTAGATATTAAATTTTCTTTAAAAGGAAAAGAAATCAAAAAATTTAAAAATGATCTTATTTTTGCTAGCAAATTATTGGGTAAGAATTATTTCTATAGAAACAATTCGGAAAAGAAATCGAATATTTTTAAAAGATCAATTTTTATTGTCAAAAATGTTAAAAAAGGTGAAAAATTCACTAAAAACAATCTTAGACGTATTAGACCGGGATATGGCTTGAAACCTATATACTATCCTATAATTTTAAATAAAAAATCTAATTTTAATATAGAAGCAGGTGAACCTTTTTTAAAAAAATTTTTAAGATTTAAAAATTAAATTTTTATAATAAAAAATTTATAGTTTTAATTTATTATTTAACCAAATAATTATGGAACAAATTACAAAAAAATTAATTGATAAAGAGATAAATACTTTTTTTTTCAACAAAAAATTTAAATTTTTAAAAAATCAAAGAATCTTGGTAACTGGAAGCTCTGGATACCTTGGATCATATATATCTAACAGCTTGATACAACTTTCAAAAACTAAGAAATTAAATTTAAAACTAATACTGTGTTATAGAAATAAAAAAAAATTTTATAATAAATTTTCATTTTATCAAAAAGAAAGAGAGATAAGATTTTTTAATCTCAATAGTGAAGATATAACAAAAATTAAAGATAAAATTGATTTTATAATACATTGTGCAAGTTATGCTAATCCAGAAATTTATAATAATAATTTTTTAGATATTTATGATGCTAATGTTAATTTAACAATTAAGTTATGTAATTTAATTAGAAAAAATTCAAAAGCTCAACTTATTTATATAAGTAGTTCAGAAATTTATGGTAATTTAGATAAAAAAGAAATTAAGGAAAATTTGTATGGAGCAATTGACCCTTTAAAAACCAGATCATGTTATTCATTAAGCAAAAAATTAGCAGAAAATATTCTAATAAATTATTATTCAAGATATAAAATAAACGTAAAAATAGTTAGATTATTTCATACGATAGGGTGGAATTCGGATATTTCTGATAGTAGATTGGTATTTAGCCTAATTAAAAGTTTTTTAGATAAAAAGAAAATCATAGAGATATTTAGTGATAAAAAAATAAAGAGGTCATATTGCTATATTTTAGATGCAATTGAAGCTATTTTTATAGTAGCTAACAAGGGGAAATCTGGTGAAGTTTATAATGTGGGAAATCCAAATAATACAATCTCAATAGATAAATTAATTCTACTTTTATCTACAATTTCACAAACAAAAAAATATAAACACTTTGAGATAAAAGAATCTAAAAATCCTTTAGCTATTAAAAAAAAAAATTTTTATCCTAATATAGAAAAAATAAAAAAATTAGGATGGAAACCAAAAAAGAATTTAGTAACTAAGCTCAAAACAATATATTCATACTATAATCTAAATAAAAATTTATAATTAATAATCAAATCAAATTTAATACTCCCTCTAAATCTCCAATTTTAATGCCTTGTCTATCTTCTATTATTTTTACAAATTCTGAGCAAAGGTAAATGTTATTGAAAGTACCTAGATCAAACCAGACTACTCCTTGACTCAGCTCTACAATTTTTAATAAATTTTTTTTTTCATATTCCTTAAGAATATTTATAATCTCAAATTCATTTCTTTTGCTTAACTTGAGATTACTTATTATATCGAACACACTTTTATCAAAAAAATACAATCCAGTTATTGCTGGTGCAGTAATTTTTGTTTTTGGTTTTTCAATAAAGACATTTATCTTTTTATTATTTTTATAAACAACTCCAAAACTTGAATTGTCATCAACTTTCTGAGTAAAAATTGTAGGCTTATTGCACTTTAAGCTATCTTTTATTTGAAAAGGTAAATTATTTCCATAAAAGAAATTGTCACCTAGTAAAAAAATTTTTAAATCTTGATTTTCAAAGAAATTTTTTGCTAAGTTCATTGCACCTGGTATACCATTTGGGTTTTTTTGAATTGCAAAAGAAATTTTGATTTTTTTTTTGAAATTTTTAGGTAAGATTTTAAGTATCTGAGTTTTCATCTTTTCATTAATTACAACTATTAAAAACTCTTTAAAACCACATAATATCAAAAATGAAATTTGATAAAATATCATTGGTTTATTATAAACTAATAATAAATGCTTATTTAATATATTTGTAATAGGGTTTAATCTCTGACCAGTGCCCCCTGCTATAATTGACGCTTTCATATTTTAATTTTTTTAAATAATTTTAAATTTTCATTAACTTTATACCATTTAATAGTTTCATATAAATTTTCATAAAAATCTGAAGATTTAAATTTTAGTAGTTTATCAGATTTTTTTGTTGAAGAATAATATTTAAAATCATGGCCTTTTCGATCGTTAACAAGTTTTATTTTAAGTTTTAGATTTGAATTATCATTTTTTAAAATCTTAAAAATATTTTTTATAAGATTTATATTACTAAAAAGTTTACCATGACCAAGATTAATTGTTTGATTTATTATTTTCTTGTTATCTGCAAATGAGTGTATTAAATTACATGTGTCTTCAACAAACATCCACTGACGGATATTTGCTCCTTTTTTATACAGTGGGATACTTTTATTATTTAAAATTTTTAATATTGTTTTTGGAATTAATTTTTCAGGAAATTGAAATGGGCCAAAATTATTTGATGGGTTGATAATATTATAACTTATGTCATATGTTCTTGAGAAAGCTGTCACCAAATTATTACAGGAAGCTTTAGATGCAGAGTAAGGGCTACTAGGATTTATCCTTGAATTTTCAAAAAAAATTTTGTTTTTTTCACTATTTAAATCCCCATAAATTTCGTCTGTTCCAATATGAACAAATTTAATTTGTTTTTTTCTTTTTATATCTTTAATTGCAGTTAATAAATTTAAAGTAGAGTTTATATTAGATTTTACAAATGATAATGGTTCATTAATAGAATTATCAACATGAGAATTGGCTGCAAGATTTATTATTACACTTGGTTTAAAATTAATTACTAATTTTGATAAGTTTTTAATATTACATTTTTCTAAATCTATCCTTTTGAATTGATAATTTTTATTTTGAGTTTTAATTAAATAAGAATTTGAACAATAACTCAGTTTATCTAAATTAAGAACTTTACAATTTTTTTTTAGAATATAATTTATCAGGTTAGTACCTATAAAACCAGATCCACCTGTAATTATATATTTTTTCATATTGGTATGGTAGTATCTTATAATTTCAATGAAAAAAATAAAATTTAATATTCCCTATTTTAATAGTTCTTTTATTTATAATTTTAACGTTTTATTTAAAAATAAGCAATTATCAGGAAACAATCTTTACTCAAAAAAATGTGAAAATATCTTAAAGAAAAAATATAAATTTAATAATGTTTTTTTAACTGATAGTTGCTCATCTTCATTTGAAATAATTGCAACAAGATTAAGAAATTTAAAGAAAAAAGAAGTAATAATCCCCTCTTATAGCTACCCAACAGTCGCTTCATCATTTATAAAAAATGGTTTTAAGGTAATTTTAGTAGATAACAAAAAAAATAGCCCATTTATTGATAAATCGGATTTAGAAAAAAAAATTAGTAATAATACTTCATGTTTAGTTATTATTCATCACTATGGATATTATGAAGATTTAAAATATTTTCAAAATTTCAAGAAAAAACATAAATTAATTTTAATAGAAGATGCTGCTCAGAGTATAAATTTAAAATATAAATCTAAATTTATTGGTAGTTTTGGAGATTTTTCTGCAATTTCATTTCACGAAACTAAAAATATTCATTGTGGACTTGGAGGCTGTTTGATCGTGAATAATAAAAAATTTTTAAAAAAAATAAACTATATTTGGAACAGAGGAACAAATAGAAGTGAAGTTACAACAAAAAATAAAACCTATTCGTGGCATGAAATTGGATCAAATTATTACCCCTCTGAATTACAAAGTATAATTTTATTTAATCAGTTAAAGAAAATAAAAAATATTTTAAAGATTAGAGAAAAAATTTTTTTAAATTATAAAAATGAATTAAAGAATGTAAAAAATTCATCTTTTCAAATTATAATTCATGATAAAAGCAATTTTCATTCTATATATCTTCTTTGTAAAAATGAAAAAGCAAGAAATAATTTAAAAAATTTTTTAAATGTAAAAAATATTGAGTCAACATCTCATTATGAACCTCTTCATGCTAGCAAGTATGCATTACATAATAAAAAAAAGATAATATCTAAAAACTGTAATAATGCAGAAAATTTTTCTAAACAAATTTTAAGATTACCTATGCATAATTATTTAAAATTATCTGACATAAGAAGAATAATTAATAATTTAAAAATATTTTGAAGTAAATTTAATTAAATTTTTTGTACTGTATTGTAAAATAAGAGATTTTTTATATGAAAGTAGTAATATTACAACCAAATTATATACCATGGATTGGCTATTTTGAAATAATTAAATCAAGTGATATTTTTATTTTTTTAGATGATGTTCAATATACCAAAAGAGATTGGAGAAATAGAAATTTTATAAATATTAATAATAAAAAATATTTATTAACTATTCCAGTAAATACAAAAGGGAAATTTCACCAAAAAATAAATGAGGTCAAATTAGCTAATCAAAAATTTAAAGAAAAGCATCTTGAAATCATTAGACAAAATTATAAAAAAACTAGATATTTCGATGAATTTTTTTATATTCTCAACAAAACATATAATAAATATTCTGAGGATTATTTGTCAGAATTTAATATTAATTTAATAAAAGTAATTTCTAACTATTTAAAGATAGAGACTAAATTTATGAAATCTAGTGATTTTAAAATTGAACTAAAATCGAATGAAAAATTGATAGAACTTTGTAAGAAAGTTAACTGTAAAATTTATTTATCTGGAATAAAAGCAAGAAATTATTTAAATGAAAAAAAATTTATAGAGGCAAATATCAAATTAAAAATTGTAAAATATAAACAACAAAAAAAATATAAAAACCAAATTAATAAATTTATACCTAAGTTGAGCATTATAGATCTAATTTTTAATGAAGGACCTAATTCAATAAACTATTTGCAAGATTTAGAATTAATTTCTTATCAACAAGCTTTAAAAATAGATCAAAATGATATTTAAATTTTTTAGAAATAAAATAATTAATTATTTAAAAAATCAATTTTTAAATAAAATAACTATATAATAAAGCTTATGGAAATTAAAAATCTAAAAAAAATCTATACAGAATTTTATGTTAAATCAAAGAAATCAATATTATATCCATCTGAGTACTTAGTTAGAATTTTTAAAAGTGAAATTAATAAATCTAAATTCAATTTTCCAAATTTTAAAAATCAGAAACTGTTAGATCTTTCTTGTGGCGATGGGAGAAATTTACAGCTTTTTTATAATTTAAAATTTAAAGTATTTGCAACAGAAATAAGTAATGAAATTATTAAAAAAGTAAAAAAAACTACAAAAATTAAAATCAAGTACAAAGTTGGAACTAATGCTTCATTGCCATTTGATGATGATTTTTTTGATTTTATAGTTTCATCAAACAGTTGCTATTATATAGATCAAGGCAAATCATTAAAAAAAAACTTAATGGAGATAAAAAGAGTTATGAAAAAAAATTCTTTTTTGATAGGCAGTATTCCTTCTATAGGTAATTATTATTTTAAAAATGCAAAAAAAATTAAGAAAAATCATTATTTAATTAAAGAAGATTATTTAAATTTAAGAAATAATTATATTTTAGCCGGATTTGAAAATAAAAAAAATTTAATTAGTCTATTATCTAGTTATTTTAAAATTATTAATATTGGCACACTTAATAACAATTATTTTGGTATAAAAGAAAAAATGTACATATTTATTCTAAAAAAATGAAGAAAATATTTAAAATAGAAAATTTAGACAACCTTAAAAAAGATAAAATTATTAAGGCAGTCAATAAAAATGGATATGCAATTATTAGAGGTTTATTTAAAAAAAAAGAGATGAATAAATCACTGAAGACTTTAAAACTAAATTATAATACTCAAAAAGATAAATCATCACTTAAAGGATCAGCAAAACAAATATTTAATAATTTTCAAAAATTATGTATTGGATCATCAGCAGTAAGTGGTGAAAAAATTTATAGATTTCATCGAATCATATATAATCCTACTTGGTCAAATGATTTGTATGGATTTAGAAAAATTTTTCTAAAATTCAACATAATTCGAAATATAATTCTGGGCTTTGATAGAAATTTTTGTGTTTATAAACCAGAAAAAAAAATGTGGTCAGCATGTAGAATTTTACAATATCCAACTGGTGGTGGTCATATGTCTTTACATAAAGACTATGTGCTTAAAACAGTAAGCAAAATAAATTTTAGTAATAAATTCTATCAATTAATTCTCTTAGTAAGTCAAAAAGGAAGGGATTTTAAAAAAGGTGGAGCATATATAAAAAAAAAAAATAAATTTATAGATCTTGAAAGAAATTCTTTAAGTGGAGATATATTAATTTATAAAACTGATATTTTGCATAGTGTTGAAGAAATTGATCCTCAAAAAAAAATAGATTTAAGTAAAATTAATGGCAGAGTTGTTTTGATGAATTCTCTATACCAGAATTTTAATGAGTTACTACCTAAAGATCAGTTTTTTAAAAAGTGAATTGGAAAAATTTTAAAATTATCAATTTAGAAAATAAAGATGAATGGAAATCAATAGTTAAGAATAATTTTCATTTTTCTGGACAAACATGGGATTATAATAAGTTACAAGAAATATCATCTAAATTAGAAACTTATTTGCTTCATTTTAAAGATAATAAAAAAGAATATTTTTTTCCATTTCATAAAAAAAAATACAAAAACTTTGAATATATTTTTTCACCAAAAGGATATACCGGATTTAATCAATTAATTGATGAAAAATTGTATACAAAACTTTTGTCATACTTAAGGCATAAAGGTTTTATTACAGCATTTATTAAATTGAATCCTTTTATATTTAACAAGAACGATCAACTATTTTTAAAGGCAATAAAAAAAAATATTTCATATTTTATTGATTTAAGTAATGATTTGGAAAAAATAAGACAAAACTATAAAAAAAGTCTAGTTAGAAGTATCAAAAAGGCTCATGATAAAAATTTTAGAATTAGACAATATAATGATAACGATTATCTGGAAGTAAAAAAAATATATATAGAATGTTTAAAAAATTTTAAAATTAATAATGATGATAATATAAGTTTAAATGAAATTAATTTTTTATTTAATGAATATGAAAGTAAAGAATGTTTTGTTGCAACTAAAAACAATGAAATATTTGCGGTAATTTTTTTTTTGATAGGCTCAAATACTTGTGATTACTATATTACAGTTAGCAAAAAAAATTATAATTTTCTAAGCTCTTTTTTAATAGATTGTTCTTATGAACACTTAATTAAAAAAGGAATATATAAGATTAATCTAGGTGGGTCAGTAATTAACAAACCAGGCATAGAACAATATAAAAAATCTTTTAGATCAAATCAATCACCATCTAAATATTTAGAGATTATTTTAAACCAAGATATGTATGATTTTAATTGTATTGATGGTACAACGTTCCCAACTTTTAAAGAAAATGAATAAAACAGAAATTAGTATTGTTACTTGTTCTTACAATAGCAAAAAATACATCAGATCATTTATAAGAAAAATAAATCTAATTTTAACTAAGCTAAGAATTAAAAATTTTGAAATAATAATTGTTGATGATTTTTCAGATAATGAGACACAAAGAGAATTAAAGAAAGTGACAAAAATACATCGTAACCTAAAAGTGATTTTTCTAAATAAAAACTTACAACTTCATAAAGCAATGATGATTGGAATAAAAAATGCAAAGGGTAAATATATTTATTGTACAGATATTGACTTAGAAGTTTCAGAGAAATATTTATTAGACTTTTATTATTCTATAAAGAAAAAAAAGGTAGACATAGTTTGTGGTGTTTATAAAAATTCTAATACCAAATCTTTTCTTGAGTATACTTTTAAAACTTTTTTTTTATTTTATTCAAAATTGCTTCTTAAAAAAAACACTTTAGTTTACAAAAGTTCAACTCTAATAATGACAAAAAAATATTCTGAGTTATTATTTAAAATCAAATCAAATAATTTTACATTATCAACATTAATTGAAGGAATAGGAAATCAAGCTTCAATAGATATAATCAGACAAAATACAAGAATTAGTAGCTATAATATTGTAAAAAGATTTACTGAAGGATATGAAATAGTCTCAAAACTATCAAATTCTTTTTCTGTTTACATAATAGCCTTAACGCTACTAAGTATAATAATTACAATTTTTTATTTAGGAAAAAATTTGTATGTAAGATTAACTGGTGAATTTTTATCTGGTTTTACTGGTATTATTACAATAGTTTCTTTAATGAGTTCATTAATATTAATTATACTCACTTTTAATACGGTTTTAATCATAAAAATTAAAAATGAACTTGAAAATAAATTTAATTTAGAAGATGCAATCAAGGAAAAAATCAATTTCAAAAATTAAGATTGGAAGTAGTAAATTTTCAATTATTCCTAAAAGCTTAATTATAAAACCACAAAAAAATATACCATGGCTAAGCACCCATGCTGGTGCTTGTTATGTCGAAATATTGGATAAAAAAAATTATAAAGCTAAAGTTTATATTTCAGGTAGAGATAAAGATAACAAATCTAGAATTGGTACAGCTATAATTTCATTTAAAAATAAAAAACCTAAAATTTTAAAAATAAATAAAATTCCAGTTTTGGATATTTCAAAAAATATAGGGTATTTTGATACAGACGGGGTTCTTTATCCTGAAATTTTAAAAATTAAAAAAAAAAAATTCTTATATTATTGTGGCTGGTTAAATGCAAAATCATTTAATTATACCTGTAATATAGGATTAGCTTCAGAAAAAAATGGTAAATTTAAAAGGGTTTTAAAAGCTCCTTTATTTAACATCAACGATATTGACCCAATTGGCACAGCTTCGTTTTCAATTATTAAAATTAAAAATAAATTTATAATGTATTACACCTCATTTAATCCATGGAAAATTAAAAAAGGCATACTAGTACATAACTATTTCATAAAAATTGCAATATCCTCAGATGGATTAAATTGGAAAAGAGAAGGTAAAATTGCATTAGGATTAAAAAAAGATGAGATAGCAGTTGCAAAGCCAAGTGTTTTTAAATTAAATGGAAAAATATGTATTTTTTTTTCGGCTAGAAAAAAGAACTATAGTATATTTTTTGCTGAAAGTTCAGATGGAATAAAATTTAAAAGATTCCAAAATAAATTAAAATTAGGTAGTGGAAAATGGTCCTCTGAAAGTCAATGTTACCCTGCTTATGTTGATTTCGATAATAAAAAATTTTTACTATATTGTGGAAATAATTATGGTAAATCAGGTATAGGTTACGCTGAAATAAAACTATCCAATTAATAATTTAATTTTATTACATGGCTATGCTATCTTTCTCGAGATTTATACACTTCTATATTTCTTTTTGAATATGGGTGTTTAATCAATCCTACATTTTCAAATTCTAAATTATCAAATCTAGCAAATAATAAGTTTTTAACGTTTATGTCATTTTGATTAACTATAAACCATGGGTAATCTTTTTGACTTATTTTTTTTAAAGATGATGACAAATACTCTTTTTTATGAAAATACCAAGGGGTTTCTATAAATTTGCCATCAGCGATCAACAACATACCAGGGTGTTTTAAAGTTGCGTCCAATAAAATTGATTTTGGATCCCAATTATTTTGGCTCAAAATACTCTCAAATTTTATATTAAAATCTCTAAGATTATTTCTAATTTTAATATTATTAAATAGCTTTGTGTTGTATTTTGATTGAAATTCTTGGCTATTTTCACTTAAAGGCTGTTTTACCAGATATTCTTTTTTTTCAATAGTTTTCATAGCATTAAATCCGCAATTTAAAACTAATATAACTAACAAATTTGTAACAATTGCCTTTAATTTAAAATTATAATTATTTAGAAATAAAAAAATTAATCCAAGAAAAGCGAAAATGCTAGATTGATTTAAAAACCTCACAAGTTCTACATTGGTCCCATAATAATATGCAAAAGTAAACCAAGTCAATAATGATAAATATATTAAATTATTTTTATAAAAATCTTTTCGTAAAAAACAAAAGCAAAAAAAATTATAAAAAAATAAATAAAAAAAATCATGCCAAATAATTGATGCCGAAAATGTTAAAAGATTTTCTAATAAGACAAATATCACAATTATTGAATTAAAATTATATCTAAAAATAATTGAAATTAATGTAGCTACTAAATAATAATTTTTATATTCATAACTTAATAATCTATAATAAACATCTACTATATTAAATATTGTAATTTCAATTTTCAAATATTTTAAATTTTTAATTTCTTGGCTTGAACTTTGAACTAAACCAACCAGGTAATCATTCACATAATTTATATTTTTGTCTAAAAATAAAATTAATGAAAAAACAAAGAATGATAAAAATAAAATTATTATTTTTTTTTTTGAAAATTTATAAAATATAAAAAAAATAAATAATGGAGATAAAACTAAACCGGCTGTTATTTTATTGATACATAGTAAAAAATATAAAAATGATATTGTTAAAATTTTAATACTAGATAACTTCTGAATTAAAAGAGCTCTAAAAATTCCGCCACATGTTAATAATATTAAGGATAAATTCAATAAATTGTAAGAAGGCGTAAATAAATTTTCTAAATAATAAAAAATTACTGAAACAATTCCTGTAATTTTAAAGTAAAAAATATAGTTATTATTTATTTTGTTAGATAAAGATAATTTAAAAAAATTAATTGAAAAAAAAAATGCCGAAAAAATTAATAAAAGTAATCCAAAAATTCTAAAATTTAAAAGATTTTTTAAACTTATTTGAAAAAAAAAAGCTGTAATATAATGAAAATAAGTTACAAAATTATCCACTTCATGTGGATATATTGAGCTAAGAATATAATAACTTTCATCAGTATAATCAAAACCTTTATTAAATAATGTAATAAAATAAGTAAGGAAAATTAAAAATAATAGAGTATTTAATATTTTAAGATATTTGATAGAAATGTTTCCCATAAATTTTTTTAATTAATCATCAATTAAAATTGACATTATTTAAAAATCTTCAATTTTGACAAATATATATTAATTTCATAAAGTATAACCAAAAGAAATGAAGATATTAAGGTAAATAATCCAAAAATTAAACTTAGTAAAAAAGCTTCTTCTTTCATAAATGAAAAAAAATCAAGAACAATCACAAATACAAATTCACGATAACCCCAGTCAGTAAAAGTTGGAGATATTGATGATAATAAAATCAAACCCGGTATTACAAAAAATATTTGATAATTTGATAGTTCAAAGTTCATTATTCTCACACATAAATAAAGTTGGATGAAAGCTATAATTTGTATTAAAAATGAATAAACAAAAGCGAAATACTTATCCTTAAAATCTTCCATTTTTTCTTTATAAAATCTTGTATTTTTAACTAAATAAAGAAAAATCATTAACGCAAACAATAAAAATATAAAAAATATATTTATAGTTGTTAAAAATATGCAAAAGTAAATTATAAAAAAAAGAAGTGATAAAAATTTCTCAACTAAAATTACAAAAAAATTATTTTTTAAACTTAAATTTATTTTTTTTGATAAGAAATATCTTGCTAAAACTAAAAACGCACTTCCTGCTTCACTTGCTAAACTTGAATAAAAAATGATCTGAGTGGAATCATTTTTTTTTATTTTAGTATTCAAAAAATATTTGCAAATAATTTTAAATCTTTCAAGATTAAAAATATTGTTCAATAAAGATAGTAAAAAAAAAATAATTAAATAAAGATAATTACCAAAAATGTATTCTATGTCTAAAATCTTTAAAAAATTATTAAAGTCAATAAAATAAAATAAGTAAATAATTGAGCCTAAAAAAATTAATAATTTTATAAAAAAAAAGATATTTTTATTTAATTGATGCATAAATTAAAGACTATTTAAAAAGCTTAATTTGTAAACAATGAAATTTATTATTTTTTTTCAAAAAACATTGTTGTTAAACTATGATAACTAAATTCTTTTATCAAATTAAAATTATTTTTTTTCAAAGTATTTATATAAAAATATTTTGGGTAATTATTTTTTGCTTGAGGATGATTGGTGGATAAATCTTTGGCAAGAATAGAGCATTTTAAAAAAAATAAATAAATTTTTTTTCCAATTAAACTTTTAAAAATAATTAAAAAAATATCTAAAAAAAAGTATATTAAAAAAAATAATTTTTTAGAAAAATAATTATCAGTAACCTTAAAAATTTTACTAAAAAATGATTTTTCATGTATTATCTCAATTGCGATATATTTTTTGCTAAGTTTTGATATTCTATCTAAAGCTTTTATTTGTAAATTTTTTTCAAAATAATTAATCATCCCGGCGCAGACTACTAGTTCATATTTTTTATTGGTGTTAATTTTAAAAATATTAATTTTTTTATACCTAAATTTTTTTTTTAAATTTACCTCTTTAGCAAATTTTTTACATAATTTTAAAAAATTTGAATTTATATCTGTCATTAAACATGAATTAAAATTTATAAAATTATAAAATGGCATCAATGTTCCAATACCACAACCAATATCAATTATATTTAAAGATTTTTTTTTTAAATAATTTAAATTAGTAATATATTTCTTTGATTTAAATGGATGAACTATGCTATTGAAATCATTCTTAAAATTTTTTGCATCTAAATTTTTTAAATGTTTAGATAAACCTTGCATATATGGAGCTTTGAATGAAGTTTTCATAATTCAATATTTGTTTTGATTATATTATAATCTAATTTATTTCTAAAAATTTTTTATAAGTTTTAATAAGTCCTTCTTTTAAATCTATATTTGGCTTCCAACCTAAACTATTTAAAAGATTACTATCCATAAATTTTCTAGGACTACCGTCAGGTTTAGATGGGTCGAACTTGATTTCTCCCTTATAATTTATAACTTGTTTTAATATTTCAGCTAATTCCTTAATGGTTAGATCTTCGCCACTACCTGCATTCACATGGCCACACATCTCACTTGTATTTTTATCATAAATTTCTTTATCTAAATTCATTAAATGAACACTAGCACTAGCCATATCATCTACATACAAAAATTCACGTTTAGGTTTTCCTGTTCCCCAAATTGTTACATTAGGAAGTTTATTTACTTTTGCTTTATGAAAACGATAAATTAAAGCAGGTATTACATGGCTATTATCTGGATGATAATTATCTCCGGGTCCATAGAGATTTGTAGGCATTATACTTCGATAATCAATACCATGACTTTTGCTATATTGACGATTATAGCTTTCACAAAGCTTAATTCCCGCAATTTTCGCAATTGCATATGGTTCATTTGTCGGCTCAAGCTTTCCTGCTAATAATTCGTTTTCTTTCATTGGTTGTATAGATTTTTTTGGATAAATGCAGCTAGAGCCTAAGAATAATAATTTTTTAACTCCATTTAAAAAAGAGCTATGAATAATATTTGTTTGAATTGTTAAATTTTGATAAATAAATTCTGCTGGAAAAATATTATTTGCATGAATACCACCCACCTTAGCTGCAGCTAAATACACTTGATCAATATTATTCTCTTTAAAAAAATTTCGAACCTCTGTTTGATTTAATAAATTTAGCTCTGTTCTATCTGCTATAATAATTTCAACTTCTTGTTTTTGTAAAAAACGTACTATTGATGATCCAACCATACCTTTATGACCTGCTACAAATATTTTTTGTCTGAACATTATTTATTTATAATACACTAAATTAAATCATTATTGTCAAAGACTGAGGCATTGTTCAATAGTAATATTTTTATTGAAAATTATATAATAATGGCTGTAAATTAAAAATAAATAAATTCAAATATACTTAAAAAATCTACTCACTATAACAAAATAAATATTTTATGAAATTTATTAAATTGAAAAACAAAAATTTTATATTTTAATTTTTATTTTTAAGAATTGTATAAATGTGGACTTGATCGAAATTATTATTATGCAATTGATGAAGATTATATGAATTTAAAAAATTATTAATTTCACGCTTAATAGTTATTACTTTAATGTTTGTAATCTTTTGAGTTTTTTTTTCTTTTAAATAGGAATATAAAAAATGTAAATAATCTTTAATAAACCATCCAAATAAATGTCTAAAAATATTTTTTAATCTTAAAAAATTATTTTTTTTTAAAACATGTCCACAGCTACCCATTTCCAAACTAATAAAATCCATTTTATTTGCCATCAATTTTAAAGAGCTTTCGTTCCAAAATGTTAGATGTGGTGCGTGGTCATCTGCACGACATTGGTAATAGTTTTTATTACAATTTGGAACTACGATAATAATTATTCCATTTTTACTTAATAAATTTTTCAATTTTTTTAACTTAAGTAAAGGATCTTCTAAATGTTCAAAAACTTGATTTAAAAATATTAGATCAAATTTTTGGTTTAAATTATTGTTATCAAGGAATTCCTCTAATCCAACGTTTAAGACTTTGTTTACACCAATTTTTTTAGAATTTTCTACTTTTTGAGTGCTTGGTTCAATACCTAAATAATCGATTTGATTTTGTTGTACTGAAAATAAAAAATGGCCATTGCCTGATCCAATATCTAAAACATTATTTATATTTGTATATTTTTTTCCAGCTTCTAAATATATATGAACTGGAGACTCAGATTTAACTTTATTTAATGAAAAATTATAATCAACAATTTTGCTATCACTTAAAGCGTAAAAATTTTTTATCAAATTTTTATCGTACTTTATTTTACCTAAATTACACTTATTACAAATATAAATATATTTTGAATTTAATGAAAAACCAAAAAAATATTTCTCCTTTTTGAATAAAGAATTTTCACATAATATACATTTCATAATTTTTTGAATTATTTAATTAAATTAAAAAATCAAAGATTAAATATATAATCATCGCTTTTTACTCTTTGCTAATTCTAGGTCTTCCTCGACCATTTCTTTGACTAATTCCTCAAAAGATATTTTAGGTACCCATTTTAATTTTTTTTTAGCTTTAGTGGCGTCACCTAATAAATTGTCAACTTCTGTAGGTCTAAAATATTTTCTATCAACTTTAATAATATCATTACCTTTATAAGAGCCTACCTCATTTAAATCTTTTCCCTTCCAGTCAATCTTAATATCTAAATTTTTTGCAGCAATGTTAATAAAATCTCTAACCGAGTATTGTTTACCTGTTGCAATTACATAATCCTCTGGTTTTGTTTGTTGAAGCATTAACCACTGTGCTTCCACATAATCTTTTGCATGTCCCCAATCTCTTAAAGCATTTAAATTTCCAAGGTATAATTTTTTTTGTAGTCCTAATTTTATTCGAGATAAAGCCATTGTTATTTTTCTTGTAACAAATGTTTCTCCTCTAACAGGACTTTCGTGATTAAATAGAATTCCATTACAAGCATAAATGCCATAAGCTTCTCTATAATTTACTGTAATCCAATAAGCATAGAGTTTGGCTACTCCGTAAGGACTTCTGGGATAAAAAGGAGTTTTTTCATTTTGAGGAGTTTCTCTAATATCTCCATAAAGCTCTGAAGTTGAAGCTTGGTAGAATTTAGTTTTCTTCTCTAATTTTAAAATTCGAATAGCTTCCAAAATTCTAAGAGTGCCAATTGCATCAGAGTTAGCTGTATATTCTGGTTCTTCAAAAGAAACTGCAACATGACTTTGTGCGGCCAAATTATAAATTTCATCAGGTTGAATTTCTTGAATTATTCTTATTAAAGAGGTTGAGTCAGTTAGATCACCATGGTGTAGTATAAACTTTCGATCAGTTTCATTAGGATCTTGGTATAAGTGATCAATTCTATCTGTATTAATTAGAGAAGTTCTTCTTTTAATACCATGAACTTCATAATTTTTATTTAATAGAAATTCAGCAAGATAAGATCCATCTTGTCCTGTTATTCCTGTTATTAATACTTTTTTCATCAAAGTTAAAATATCTAGACTTTATCACATTATAATTAAAGTCGTTATATTAATAATAAAAAGATTTTGGGAAATGGTAATAATTAATCTAATTAGGGATATATACTTTTTTAAAATTTTTTTCAGTGCATAAATCAAGCCAATTGAGCTATTAGTACTGGTCAGCTGCACGCATTACTGCGCTTCCACATCCAGCCTATCAACGTGGTGGTCTACCACGGCTCTATAGGAAGAACTAGTTTTGAGGTGAGTTTCCCGCTTAGATGCTTTCAGCAGTTATCTCTTCCATACTTAG
>Ga0209632_10000145_pt1 | contig 71783 bp, 62 predicted proteins | sample COG_10_FD_184754 | JGI IMG/M metagenome (GOLD analysis project Ga0209632, IMG submission 184754) | Pelagic Microbial community sample from North Sea - COGITO 998_met_10 (SPAdes) (version 2) | ecosystem: Environmental > Aquatic > Marine > Neritic zone/Coastal water | place: Helgoland, sampling...
CGATATTTGTTAAGAACATTGATTTAGGTCTCCATTCATCCATATTGGTTTCAAACCCTATTCCTAAACAATACGAAATACCTTATGAAAAAATAAATATTTTTATTGAGAAAGCTTGCCTTGAAGCTGAAAAAAAGAACATCGTGGGTAAGGATCTGACTCCTTATTTACTTAGCAGAATTGTCGATTTTACAAATGGAAAAAGTCTTGAGGTAAATATACAACTCGCTTTAAATAATATTAATCTTGGAATAGAAATATTAAGTGAAATACATGGTAACTAAAAGATTAACATAAAATGCTGGTTTTCCTTGTTTTTGTAAAGCCTATTAATAAAAAAGGATAAAAGAATGCTTGTAGAATTAATGAAAAAATATAAAACGATTAGTCTTTTATTGATATTTCCTTTTACCCTTGTGTTTACATTGAATGTTTTTTCTTTTTTGTTAAAAACTGTTTTACCTGGTTTAATTTCATTTTGGTTAGCTAGTTTTATCTATAAATACATTACAGATAGAAACATAAAAGAAAGCATCAGAAATCCATTTTTTAGTAATTTTAAGTGATTTTACTTTTCCCGTAAACTAAGACCTCAACATAACTCCAAACTGGGGCGATTAATCCAATCATTTCCGACAATAGAACGCCTTTTGTTGATTTTTTTTCAAATCTTTTTGGACCAACAGTATGAACAACAACAGGGTCCAGTTTTTCAATAATATTATAAATAAAACTTATATCTGGGAAAGTTGGGTAATCTTTAAATGGAGTAGAGTTATGTAAAAAATTGTAACCTGATTTGTTTATATGGTTGATAATACATACCTCTTTTTTACTGCCAATTATTTTATCAATAATGGTTATCGAGTCAATTTTAAATTCCTTTTTGAGATAATAAAAAGTGCTTGGGGTAATTATCTTTTTAGTAAATTGGCTAGGAATAATATATGTTTTTTTTCCTTTAAAAAAAATTAAATGCCCGTGCATTTCTTTCTTATCATCGTAAATTTTTGGCGGGTAAAGACTGTAGATATAATTAGACATATCTTTAAATATTGTCATAAAACATGAAACAATGAAATACATTTTAATTTTTTTACTCTTGATGTTTTCCCTTCGGGGTCAATGAGCGCTTTGAAGTAACCCTTCAATGCCGGTCGGCAATTCAAGTAGTGGAGTTGGTCTTTGGGCTGGACAAATGATGTTCACCATGGATAACACTAATCAGTATGTTGATTGGTGGCATGAAGCTATACCGGGTTCTAAAGAAACTTTTTCTCATGAAGGTACACTAACATCTATTCTTATAAACCCAAGTATAACGATTGGTTTGACAAACTATTGGAATATCACCCTTAGTCAAAGCTTCGGAAACCGTTTTATGAATTGGGAAGGCGATAGCTTGACTATTCACCATAGGGACGAAGGCACTCATACTGATTTTAAAAATGCTATTGGTGGTTTGATGGGGGATAGTAGAATTACGATGAAATATCTTGTCTTTAATGATGGTCAAGGTGCTGGTAAACGACTTTTTCTTGGAGGGGGTCTTGTTATTCCTTCAACATCAACTTTAAAATCTGATCCTTTTTTTCTAAATGGGGAACCAAAAGAAGAGCATAGACATTTTAGTTTAAGCCAAGGTGTTTATAAGGGAGTTTTAGAAATTCAATTCTTTAAAAAAAGAGATTCTAACCCAGTTTTTTTAGGAGGTACAGTTACAAGTGATTTCCCATTGCATATAAATAAATATGGTTTTAAAAGCTCAAAGCTATACAATGTTTCTTTGAATGCTTTTACAAAAGAAGTGAGTAAAATTAAAGGGTCTTTAGGTTTAAGCGCCAGTTTACGTCATACAACTAAATCATATTGGAATGATGTTGAAGCACCAAATTCAGAAGCAACAATATTAACTTTAGGTGGGGGGGGTATTTGGAACCTATCTAATAGTGTGTTGGGTTTAAATTTTCAAAAACCTTTTTTTCTGGTCGGTGGTTTTTCTGGTACAGAAAGTAAAAAAGGACAAGGCCAAAAGGTTAGTGCTTTTCAGGTTTCGGTTAGTTATAGAAAACTTTTTGATTTTGTAATACCTTGGTTAGATCCGTTGAATAATTTATAGTTTTAGATATTTCCTCTTTTCCCAAATAAGTACGTGCCAAGTCTTATCATTGTTGATCCTTCTTCGATCGCAATTTCATAGTCATTACTCATACCCATTGACAAAGTTGTAATTTTTTTATCAGGAAGAGAATCGTTAATTTTATCTTTTAACTCTCTTAGGCAAGAAAATGATTTTCTTATTTCTTTTTCATTGTCTGTATAAGGGGCCATTGTCATAAGCCCTTTAATCTCTGTTTTATTATATTCAAAACAAGATAAGATTTCTTCTATTTGGTTTGGTAAAAACCCTTTTTTTTGGGGCTCACCCGTTGTGTTTATCTCTAGTAAAACTTGTGTCTTTTTTTTTAGAGAATCACTAATACGAGAAATTCTTTTTAATAGTTTTTTACTATGTACAGAGTCGATTGTATCAAAAAGATCTAGACATTTATTGACTTTATTTGATTGAAGATGACCTATAAATCTTTTTTTTATATTTGGCATCTTTTCAAAAGATTCGAACTTACCTAAAGATTCTTGAACTTTATTTTCCCCAATTGATAAAAAACCAGCCTCATAGGACTTTCTAATAACATCAAAAGGGTGTGTTTTTGTTACAGCAACTATTTCAATATCATTAAAAACACCAACTTTTTTTTGAGCTGAATGAATATTTCTTTTTGTTATTTCTAGTTTTTGGCTTAAATCCATTATTCATCAGCACCATCACTTTTATCTTCAAAAACATCTAATGTTTTATTTTCTATTTCTGTTTCTGTTTCTGTTGATTCAACACCTTCACCAAGAACTCGAGTAATAGCAGAAATACTAGTTCCTTTATCCAACTTAACCAGCTTAACTCCTTGAGTCGCCCTGCCTATGGTTCTTATTGCTGCTACAGGTTGCCTCATTAGAACACCTTGATTGGTTATGATAATTAGATCGTCAGAATCAACAACCTCCATAATATTTACCATGTTTCCTGTTTTTTCTGTACACCTCATTGTCATAACTCCTTTACCACCACGAGTCTGAGTTCTATACTGGATAATATCTGTTCGTTTACCCATACCTTTTTCAGTCGCCACGAGGATTGTACCTTCTCTTTTAACAATAAGCATACCAACCAACCTGTCTTTAGCAGATCCTAGCTTTATACCTTTAACGCCCATCGTTTTTCTACCACTTGGACGAATATCTCTTTCGGAGAAACGAATTGATTTACCCTCATATGTTCCTAATAAAATATCATGATCTCCATTAGAAACTCTTGCTTCTATGAGTTTATCTCCTGCTCTTACTTCTATGGCATATATTCCACCTTTTCTTGGTTTTCCATAGGCAGATAAAACCGTTTTTTTCACAATACCTTTTTCAGTTGCCATAACGATATAGTGTTGGTCATCAAAGTCTTTTACACTAACAAATGCCTCAACTTTTTCATCCGGTTCACAACCAATTAAATTTACAATTGCGCGCCCTCTTGTTGCTCTTCCACCTTGTGGAATATCATAAACTTTTAACCAATAACATTTACCTTTATCTGTGAAAAAAAGCATATAGTTATGCGTATTTGCTATAAATAGGTGTTCAACAAAGTCCTCGTCTTTACTCATAGCGCCTTGCACACCTCTTCCGCCACGCCTTTGTGTTCTATAGGTGTTTGTTGCTGTTCTTTTAATATACCCTTGGTGGGTTATTGTTAAAACAACCTCTTCTTCAGCTATCATATCTTCCATAGAAAAGTCAGTATCAACTGGTATTATTTCTGTTCTTCTTGGATCAGAATAAAGGTCTCTAATTTCTTTCAACTCTTTTTTTATAATTTCCATTCTTCGTTCTTTACTATCGAGAATGCTTTTGAGATGAGTTATTGTTTTTATCACTTCTTTATATTCCGTGACAACTTTTTCAACTTCAAGCCCTGTTAGTTTTTGTAACCTCATGTCTAATATCGCCTGAGTTTGAATCTCAGAAAGTTTAAAGCCTTTCATAAGACCTTCTTTGGCTTCCGCTGAGTTTTTACTCCCCCTAATAATTTTAATTACCTCGTCTATGTTGTCTAAGGCAATTTTTAAACCCTCAAGTAGGTGAGCGCGTGCATCAGCTTCTCTTAGTTCAAACTCTGTTCTCCTTACAACAATCTCATGACGAAAATCAATAAAGTGGTTTAAAATAACTTTTAAGGGCATTATCTTTGGTATGCCTTTAACTAAGGCTAATAAAATTATTCCAAAGGTGTCTTGAAGCTGAGTGTGTTTATATAATTGGTTAAGTATAACTTCAGGAACAGCGTCTCTTTTTGTTTCTATTACAACCCTAATTCCATCTTTATCTGACTCATCTCTTAAATCTGTAATTCCAACAATTTTCTTATCTCTTACTAGGTCTGCTATTTTTTCTACAAGGTTCGCTTTATTCGTTTGGTAGGTAACTTCTGTTATTACAATACTATCTTTTCCATTCGGAAGACTTTCAATATGTGCCCTGGCTCGCATTTTTATTTTACCACGACCCGTTTCATATGCCTGTTTCAATCCATCCATACCCATAATTAAACCAGAAGTTGGAAAATCGGGTCCTTTAATGTGAGACATTATCTCTTCCGTTGAAATTTTAGAATCCTCAATTAAGGCAATCAAACCGTTGATCACTTCTTTTAAGTTATGTGGTGGTATTTTTGTTGCCATTCCAACAGCAATACCCTCTGAACCATTTATTAAAAGAGTTGGTACAAGAGATGGAAGCACAGTTGGTTCCTTTAGGGTTTCATCAAAATTCAACCCCCACTCAACGGTGTCTTTTTCCAAGTCTTTTAACATTTCACTGGTTAGTTTGGTCATCCTCGACTCCGTATAACGCATGGCAGCCGCATTATCACCATCGATAGAGCCAAAATTTCCCTGACCATCAACAAGTTGATACCTCATAGAAAACTGTTGAGCCATCCTAACAAGAGCATCATACACAGAGCTGTCTCCATGGGGGTGATATTTACCCAAAACATCACCGACTATCCTCGCAGATTTTTTATAAGGTCTATTCCAACTAGATCCAAGTTCGCTCATCCCATATAAAATTCTTCTATGTACCGGTTTTAAACCATCCCTAACATCTGGTAAAGCCCTAGAAACAATGACAGACATTGAATAATTTAAATAACTCTCTTTCATTTCAGCCACGATATCTCGTGGAAGTGTATTATCTCTGTTAAAATCAACCATTTTTTATCCTAAATTTTATACGTCTAAATTGACGACAAATTTTGCGTTTTTTTCTATAAATGTTCTTCTTGCTTCAACATCACTTCCCATTAAGTTTTGGAAAGTTTCAGCTGCTTCGGCCGCACTTTCTACAGAAACCTGCAACAAAGTTCTTGTTTCTGGGTCCATTGTTGTTTCCCAAAGTTGGCTTGGGTTCATTTCCCCTAAACCTTTATATCTTTGCATTGCAACTTTGGTGTTTTTATTGTCTTTTTTCATTCTTTCAATCAAAAGATCTCTTTCGTTGTCATCATAGGCATACGCTTCTTTTTTACCCTGTGAAACCCTATATAGTGGTGGCAAAGCTAAATAAAGATAACCCCCATCGATAACACCTTTCATTTTTCTATAGAAAAAAGTTAAAAGTAACGTTCTAATGTGCGAGCCATCAACATCAGCGTCCGTCATAATGATAATTTTATGATACCTTAGTTTTTCAGGGTCAAAATCACCTGGCGATTTTTCTCCAACATCATCATCTGAGCCGCCAAAACCAGCACCAAGAGCAGTTATCATAGACTGAACCTCGTTGTTTGAAAGCAGTTTATCTATTCTTGCTTTTTCAGCATTAATAACTTTACCTCTTAAAGGTAAAATAGCCTGCGTCCTTCTATCTCTTCCTTGTTTTGCTGAACCACCAGCAGAGTCCCCCTCAACAAGATACAACTCTGAAAAAGCTGGGTCTCTATTAGAACAATCCGCTAGTTTTCCCGGTAGAGAAGATCCTCCAAGTGCGCTTTTTCTTCTAATCAATTCTCGCGCTTTTCTTGCTGCGCTTCTACTTCTAGCAGCAAGGAGAGCTTTTTCAATTACACGCCTACCTACTGATGGGTTTTGTTCTAAAAAATCTAATATACCCTCATAAACAACTTTGTCGACCAACCCTTTAACGTTGCCGTTTCCAAGTTTAGTTTTTGTTTGTCCCTCAAATTGAGGCTCAGCTACTTTTACGCTTAAAATAGCTGTTAAACCCTCTCTGAAGTCTTCACCTGTTAATGTTATTTTCTCGTTTTTTGTTGCTTTAATAAGATTGTTTTTAGTCGCATGGTTGTTCATGGCCCTGGTTAAAGCAGAGCGAAAACCAGATAAATGGGTTCCCCCTTCTATTGTATTTATATTATTTACAAACGTTAAAATATTATCATTATATGTGTTTCCATACCTAAGGGCAACATCGACAGGAACATCTCCATCTGTCTTATTAACTGTAATTATTTTATCATGTAAAGGACTGTTGTTTTGATCAAGGTATCTAACAAAATCACTAAGACCGCCTTTAAATTTGAAAGAGTCTCTCTGGCCATCTTCTACCCTTTCATCTACCAAAATAATCTCTAAACCACTATTTAAATAAGCTAGCTCCCTTAGTCTTTCCGAAATAATTGAATATTCAAAATCAATTGTGTTAAAAATTGTTTTATCTGGATAAAAACAAACCTTCGTTCCTGTTTCCTTTGCTGAACCAGTCACTTTTAGTTTGTTTTGAGGATCACCTATTTTATAGTCTTGTCTGTGAATTTTACCATCTCGACTAACCTCAACCCATAACCACTCAGATAATGCGTTTACAACTGATACACCCACTCCATGTAAACCACCAGACACTTTATAAGAACCTTTGTCAAACTTACCACCAGCATGTAAAACGGTCATAACAACCTCTAGGGCGGGCCGGTTCTCCTCTTTATGTAAATCAACAGGTATACCCCGTCCATTGTCTTCAACGGTTACGGAACCATCTTTATTAAAAACCACTTTGACTTTATCGCAAAACCCACCCAATGCCTCATCTATGGAGTTATCAACAACCTCATAAACTAGATGGTGGAGACCTCTTTTACCGACATCCCCTATGTACATGGCTGGTCTTTTTCTTACAGCCTCAAGCCCCTCAAGGACCTTAATGTTTTCTGCGCTATATTCTGTTTTTTGGGTATCTGAGCTCATATAAATCGAATATCCTTTATAGTTTTTTTACCTAACTCGTTGTTTAATTTATTAATAATATTTGTTTTTTGAAGTTGAAGTTCCTGTCTCCAAGCCGGTGTTTTAACCTTAACTTTTAAAATTCCATACTCAACCGATATTGGTTCTGTATTTTTAGTAATATTTTCTCCAACGACTACAGACCAAAAATCAACAGCCTTTTGCTGATCAAGTCCTTTTTGAAGCCCTGAGCTTTTTATAAGTTTTTTTAAAGCGCCCCCGATGTGTTGCATTAACGTTGAAGCCTGTATGTTTTTATGTTTTTTTGATTTTCTAGTAGACCACTTTTTTCTATGTTTAACATATCTGTTGTTGTTATAATTGTTTGTACTGGTTTTCCCTTCTCTGACTTTAAATCCCCTAACAATGAAACTATTTTTTTACTTCTTTCAAGGTCTAGTTTTGAAAAAAGATCATCTAGGAGTAAAATTGGAAAAACACTCGTTTTTTTCTTTATAAAAGCCATTTCAGAAATCTTTAAAAGAACAAGTGCAAGCTTGTGCTCTCCCTGAGAGCCAAAATTTCTAATATCTTTCTTCTTCCACAGTATTTTAATATCATCTTTGTGTGGTCCAATTGAAGTTCTTCCTTTAAAAATATCTGTTTTTTTTGTTTTTAATAAATCTTTTTGTATTTCTTCTTTTAGCGGTGTCTCTTTTTTATATAAAACTTCAATTTTTAAATTTTTATCATACCTATCAATAAAAGAATAATAAATCTCCTTAAATAAAGTTAGGTGTTTTTTTCGCATCAACCACAAAGACTCAGCGACAGAACTAAAACTATCATCCCAAGAAAACATGTGGCCTTCTTTCATAAAACCTTCGCGAACACTTAATAGAGCGGCGTTTCTTTGTTTTAAAACTTGGTTATATTTTTGAAGTGTATTAATGTAGTCTTGATTTGAAACAGAAAACATTTTATCAAAGAACTGCCTTCTCTCTAAAGGGGAACCTTTGGTAATTGGTTGTTCTTCTGGAGAAAGAACAACAACGCTGTTTCGACCAATTAAGTCCTTCCGACTCAAAACAGGTTTTCCGTTTAACTTGAAAGTATTTCTTGTTTTTCTGTTCATTTTCGCTGCTATAACATCTTTATCATAGCGCCCAAAAAAAACACCTTTTGCTATTGCAAAGTCTTCTAGGTCTTTAATTAAATTTTTTTGTTGGTGTGTTTTAAAACTCTTACCATAAGATAACAAGTGAACCGCTTCCAAAATAGAAGTTTTACCTGATCCGTTTTCTCCCCAAATCACAGTAAGTCCTTCTGAAAATTCAATTTTCTTGCTTTTATGATTTCTAAAAGAAGTAATAAAAAGGGATTCAATAGGCACCTTTTTCTTTTTTTTTCTTTTTAATCATTAAGCCTGATAGGCATGAGAAGCATTAAACACTCAATGTGTTTTTCTGTTAAGTCTGAACTAAATAAGGCGGCGCTTATTGGTGTACTAAAGCTAGCAACAACAGTTTCTCCAGGGACATGACTTACTATATCTTTTAAATATTCGGCATTGTACCCTATTGTTAACCTATCTCCATCAAAACTCGCTGAAACAGACTCTAGCGCTTTGGAAGATTTTTCTGGGTCTTCTGTTGTAACCCGACAAGTATCAGAAGAAAGAGACATCGCAACTTGGTGTGTGGATTTGTTTGAAAAAATAGCAACTCTTTTTATTGCCCCTAAAAGATCTGTTTTTTCCGCTTTCATTATATTGTTGTTTTCTTTGGGGATAACACTCTCATAGTCTGGGAATTTTTCCCCAATTATACGAGTCATAATCAGATCGTTTTTGACCCTCGCAGAAACATGAGATTCGCTTATTACCAGTTCAACATCATTTTCTGTTAGGTGCGATGACATATAAGATAAAAACTTTTTAGGAATTATTATTTCTTCTGTTAGGTCTTTTGTTTTAAAATCTGTTCTTGTGTACCTAACCAACCTATGACCATCTGTTGAAACCGAGGTTAACCCTTTTGGTGTAAACTTAAACAAAACACCGGTTAAGGCCGGTTTTAACTCATCACGGCTAACAGCAAAAGATGTTGCATTAATTATTTCTTTAAATGTTTTTCCAGGTATTTTTATATCTGTTTTTTTATTTTGTTCTGTTGATTGAGGGAATTCGTCTGGCCCCTTAGCCATAAGGTCGTATTCTCCCATTTCTGTTTTTATTTTAGCTCTGTTTTTACCGTCTACCTCTATAGTTATCCTTGTCTCTGGTAACTCATTTGTTATTTCTAATAACGTTTTTAATGGTAGTGCGGTGGAACCGGGCTCCTCCAAGCTAGCTGGTATAGCAACCTCAACCGTCAACTCTAAATCTGTTGATTTAAAGATTGTTTTCTCGTTGTTAGCTTCTATGTACACACAACCCAATATAGGTAATGTTGTTCTTGTTGGTGTTGCTTTAGAAAGTTTTTGTAGTGCTTGTTGTAGTTCTGTTTTTGATGTGGAAAACTTCATAAAAATAAAATCCTAAAGATGTCTTTATTGTGATGATTATAATCTATTATAAGTTACCAAGTTGTTTGTTTTTTTAAAAGGACTTATCTTTCACAAACTCAAAACTTTATCTTGTATACACCAACTTTGTTTTTTTTACCCTTAACTTTTATTGGTTCTAGTTTTTCATAACTGAATTGTTTTTTTGTATTGCCCCAAACTGAATCTGAAACAATAATTTCATCTGGCCCCGCCGCGGAACAAAGTCGAGCGCCGAGATTAACAGTGTCACCTATAACGGTATAATCCATCATGTCGCGTGATCCAATATTTCCAGAAACAACTAAACCACTGTTAATACCAATACCAACTTTTATTGGAATTTCGTTTTCCTTTTTTCTTTTGTTGTTAAATTTTTCAATTTGTTGTTGCATTTCAATTGCCGTTTTAATAGCTCTTTCTGTATCGTTTTCTGATGATGTTGGGGCGCCATACACAACCATAAGCTCGTCACCAATTATTTTATCTAATGTTCCATTATACTTAAAAACAATATCAATCATTTGAGAAAAATATTCATTAAGTGTTGAAACAACTTTTTCAGGCTCCATGTTTTCTGACATAGAAGTAAACCCTCTAATATCCGTGAAAAGAATTGTTACCTCTCTCTTTTCCCCACCTAGATTCAACTTTGCATCATCTTCTAAAAGTTCGTCTACAACCTGTTTAGAAACATACCTCTTAAAGGTGTTTTTAACTTTACTAATATCTGTTATGTCTTCTATAGCAATAACCAAACCTTGTGTTTTCCCACTTGGGTCTACCCTTTGCGAAACAGACATATTGACAACGGTTTCTTTTGAAACAGTTATAAAGGGGGTGTTTAATATAGATGTTTTTTTGTTTTCGTGTTCTGCCTTCATAATTAGCTCTGTTAATTTTGGGTCTTTTTCTAATAAATACATATAATGGTTTCCTATTATGTTTTCGATGTTTGTTTTCATAATTGTTAAACCAGCTTTATTTATTGAGTCAACTTCTCCTAAAGTATTAATAGTAATAACACCCGTCGCTATGCTGCTTAAAATGCTCTCGTTAAAATTTTTTGCTTTTGTTATGTCTTTAAAAAGGGCTGCGTTATCTATTGCAACAGCTGCTTGATTACTAAGTGCTGTTAAAAGGTCTAAGTCTAGGTCGTTAAAAACCTCTATACCTTTCCTTGTTTCTTTGTCGCATAAAACCATGTAACCTAGGATTTTCCCTTTTACTTGTAAGGGGGTTATTATGAGGTTTTTTTCCTTAAGTTTTTCTTGGATTGGATTTATTTTTTCTTTTGTTAAAATAACACCTTTTTTATTTTCTTCTATATCTTTAAAAATTTTTAAGTTTTTTGAAAGAAGTGTGTTTTTTTCCTCCCAGTTAAAGGTTGCTTTTGGTTCTAAAATAGGATTATCAATATTTTGAATAAACAACATTCCTTTAGATGCGTTTAATATACCAACAGAACGCCACAGAACATCATCCGCTAACTCTTGAACCTCCAAAACAGAGCTAATCGCTATACTTATATCAAATAAAGTTTCTAACTCTAACAGTTTAAGGTTTATTTCTGTTTTTTTTGTTTCTACATCTTTTAAAAGCTTGTGGTTATAAAGGGCTTTTATAAGGTGGTTTGATATAATTTTTAATATTTTTATATCTGAAGTTGTAAAGGTTTGCCCCATAAATTTTCCACCAACAAAAAATAAACCCAAAAGGTGTTTGTTGTGAAAAAGAGGGACAATTATTTTTATTTTAAATTCTTCTAAATATTGTTTAAAATCTTTTTTAATCCAATTTTGTTTAGAGTTTATATTTATATGTTTGTTTTTAAATTTTTCTAGGTCTCTAAAAACAATATCTATATCAAGAAGGTTTTCTTTTTTTTCTACTCCTTGGGTTGCTAAAAAAGAGAAGTTTTTTTTTATTTCATCAAATACAATAATAGCACCCTTTGATGCCATTATTGTTCCTAATGTTAATCTTAATATTTCTGAACTAACTTTATTTGCTTTATCTGCCCCTATAAGCACCTCACCTAACTCTTCTAAAGATGAAAGGTAATAATTTAACCGGTCATCTTGATCATTGGTGCCCATAGGTTAAAAAAATAAAACTAAATTTCTTTTAAAGCTTCTTCTTCAGAGCTATAAACTGTAGAGTATTTTGTTAAACCCATAATATTAAAAGTTTTCTCCACAATAGGTGCAAGGTTAAAATATCCCAGTTTTCCGTTAACGTCTTGAAGTTTTTCTATTATTTCTATTAAAATTGAGACACCTATACTGTTTACAACTTTAGAACCAGCAAGGTCTAATAAAAAAAAGTTTTTACCTTCTTCCATTTTTTTATAACAAACTTCTGATATTTTTTCTCCGCCAACGTTATTTAAATAACCAGAGGTCGTTATAATTACTGCGCCACCCTCTTCTTTTACCGTTAAACTAAAATCACTCATTTTTACTCCCAAATATTATTTTTTTTTCGTCATTGTTACTGTCGTTCCTTTTTCGGAACTCTCAAACTCAACAGAGTCCATCAATTCTTTAATTAATTGTAAACCCCACCCCCTTTTATGATCAGACCCAAATTTTTCTTCTATTTTTGGTATTGCAACCTTTGATTTATCAAAGCCTTGTCCTTTATCTGTAACTTGAACCTCTAAAAGGTCGTCTTTTATTTTAAAGTGTATTTGTATTTGTTTATCAGAACCACTGTGTTCGAAAGCGTTAATACAAGCTTCAATCAAAGCCATACTAATTTCAGCTGTTTGTTCTTCGTTTAAACCCATGTGTTTTGAAACAACTTCTGCTGTTTTTGTAGCAGCTAGTTCCATATTTGGTAAAACAGGTAAAGTTAATTCTACAACCGGTGGTGGTGTTTTTGCCATTTTTATACCCTTATACCTTTTTAATAAATATCAGTGAAAAACTTAAAAAATTTTTTTTTTTCATGTAATAAAAGTTAATGTTTATAAATATTATAATATATATATATATATTAATTTCTATTTATTATATAGAGTGTTGATATGTTAACAATATTTTAAAAAAAACATTTAAATATATATTTTTATTGAACATAAAACTCTTTATACCTGTTAAATAATGTGTTAATAAATAAATAAAAAGAAAGGAAAAGAAGAACTTATCAATAAAAGAAAAATTATTTATCAATAAAAAAAAATTATCAACAAATATGTTAAAAAATATGTTAATAACATTTTAATTAAAAGTTTTTATATAAATATCTTTTTTTGCCTTAACTATCCATTCTTTATAATAATCCATTTTTTTCTTATTTAAAGTTAAATTTTCAAGTTCAAACCAATGATCTTTTAAATTAACAGGACCACCTTTTTTTACACCTTCAACCCACAATAAGTGGAAACCAAAGCTTGAGTTAATAGGTGGACTGCACTCACCAATATTTATATACTTTAAAGATTGACCTATTTCAGGAATAGAATAAGAAGAGGGGTCTATCCAACCTAGATCACCACCAATCTTTTTTGTGTTTTTATCTGAAGAATATAAAAAAACAAAATTCTTAAAATCATCTATTGTTTTTATAGAGTCTTTTTGCAGAGAAAGAGCAAAATTATAAGCTTTTTCTTCATCTTTTTTCGTTATTTCTGGTGATAGTAAAATATGTCTAACCCTTATTTTATTCCCTTTTTTTTCTAAAGTCTCAATTAAATGATAACCAAACTCTGTCTCTATAGGGCCTTTTATAACACCAACATCAGAACTAAAAGCAACAACCTCAAAAGACTTAACAAGAGAACCTTTTTGTACCCAACCCAAAGACCCACCGTTGTTTTTAGAACCAGGATCAATAGAATATTGCTTTGCAACAATTTCAAAAGGTTCACCTTTTTCTATTTTTTCTTTTAAACTATTTAATAAAATTATAATATTATCTTTAGATTTTTGATTTGCCGTAATAGGAACTAAAAGGTTTCTTATTTTTGTTTTCATAGGAACGGAAGGAAGACTGTCTCTATATGTATCATAAAAACTTAAAACATCTGATCTTGTCACTAAAACGGAACCTATTAATTGTTGTTGGTATTTTTCCGAAACTAAGCGATCTTTCATATCAAACCAAAATTCTCTTTTAAAATCACTTAAAGATTGACCAAGGGCTTCTTCTGCTTTTTTTTCACCACCAGCTTGGTTAATTAACATTTGAACTTGTTGTTCTAAAGATTTATCAACTTCAGACTCTTCTACATCTACAGAATCTAACTCTGCCATTTTTAAAAGAATTTTTTGATCAACCATAGAACTAATAACATTATTTTGCAACTTAACAAAAAGACCTGGGTTTTGATTTGGGTCTATTTTGTTTTGAATTGCAGTCATATTAACCATTTGAGCAAGGTCGCTTCTCAAAATAATACGATCTTCTACTATAGCAACCAAACCGTCAACAAACTGAATATCTTTGTTTCCAAATAAAAAAGAAACAAAAAAAAGGAAAAAAAGTTTTTTCATATTATACCTAATAATTAGGGTTTATAAAAAAAGAACTATTCTCTTTTAAACTATCTAATAAAAAAGAACTTCTAACAGATATTTTTTTCTTTACTAACCTCTGGTATATTTCATCGTGAACCTCTTCTAAACCAAATAAAGAACCTTTCTCGTGCCTTGATATAACTTCAAACACATAAAAACCCTTTTCTGTTTCAATAGGCCCAACAAAAACACCTTTTGTTTTAAAAAGAAGATTATCTATTTTAGGTACAAAATATCCTTTTTCTATGTATTTTGAATCACTAAAAAATAAATCAGGTTTTGGTTTTTCTTTATTACCAATAAGTCTTTTTTTTGTTTTTTTAGCTTCAAACAAACTAGAAGAAATAAAAAAACGAACAAAAAGACTTTCTTTTTTTCTCACAAAGGAATCTTTGTTTTTTTTATAGTGATTAAGAACCTCTTCTTTTGAAATATTAAAACTTGATAACGCCATTGTCTCTAAAAAAGTTGAGATAACTAGTTTCTTATAAAAAAAATCTCTTTCTTTTATGAGGGTTTTATCTTTTAATAAACCCTCTTTTCTTGCGGCTCCAAACAACAAAGAGTTATTAACCCATTTTTTTATAAAAAAAGCAATCTTTTTTTTATTTAAAGGTGGCGTTTTCAGGTCTTTTGGTAAATCTTTTACCAAAAGCTTTTGGGTACCAACTCGCGCTAAAACTACCCCATCTGTTTTCTCAACAGAAGAACAAGAAAAAAAGAAAACGACATAGATAAAAATTTTTTTATTCATTTTTCTTTGTAAAAAGATCCTCACATTCAAACAATAAATGAAAAGAAGTTTCAAGGTTTTTAGTTGAGAAAACAACAACGAGGTTGTTTTCTTTGTCTTTTTCATAGTGGTGGTTCAAAATGTTTTCATTTTTAAAACTAGAAACAGAGTCAAAAAGGTCTTCAATTTTATTAAAGAGACCTAGTCCCCCCAAAGTTAAAAACAAACCAGAGTCCATTATCTTTATTTTTATTATACAGCTTCCTCTAAAAGCAATTTTAATTAAAGCAACGTTTAATAAAAAGTTAAATTCTTTAGGTATAGGACCAAACCTATCTACCACCCCCTCCCTTAAAAATAGAATATCTTCTTTTGTTTTAACACGAGAAAGTTGAAAATAAAAATCAACACGAACAGAGCGACTTTTAATATAAGTTTCATCAATTTCCGCTACTGTGTCAAGAAACACAACAGGTACTATCTTTTTACTATCACCTGTCTTTATTTTATCTACTTCATCTTTTAAAATTTCACAATACAACTCAAAACCAACCATGGAAATATTACCACTTTGCTTATACCCAAACAAACTACCCGCCCCACGAATTTCCAAATCTTCTAATGAGATATTATAACCAGAACCAAGAGCGTTGTTTTGTTCAACAGCTTTAAGTCGTTGGTGAGCGTTTTGAGATAATGGTTTTTGTGGAACAAGTAAAAGGCAATGTGCTTGTTTTTTACCCCGACCAACACGACCACGTATTTGATATAGCTGCGACAAACCAAAATCTTGCGCATTGTTGATAATTATTGTATTTGCGTTTGTTATATCTAAACCAGACTCTATAATTGTGGTGCAAACTAAAATATCTATTTCTCCAGAGAAAAAAGACAAAACAACTGGCTCTAGCTCCCGACTAGCCATTTTTCCATTTACACCCTCAACAACAACAGAGTCAAACTTGTTTTTTATTTTGTTTATTATAATTGGAATAGACTTTATATCATTATGTAAAAAATAAACTTGCCCACCTCTGTCTACCTCCGCTTTAATGTTTGAAAAAATTAATTCCCAATCAAAATAACGAACACTTGTAAAAATAGGTTTCCTTGATTTTGGTGGCGTTAAAATGGTACTCAAACTTCTTAAACCAACCAAAGATTGCTGTAATGTTCTTGGTATAGGTGTTGCTGTTAGAGTTAATATGTCCAAGTGAGTTTTAAACTCTCTTATTTTCTCTTTATGTCTCACACCAAACCTGTGTTCTTCATCTACTATTAAAAGGCCTAAGTTTGGAATTTTAACATCAGAAGATAAAAGCCTGTGTGTTCCCACCAAAACATCAATTTTATTATTTACTAAGTCTTTTAAGGTTTCAGATTGTTCTTTTTTTGACCGAAACCTAGACAACAACCCAATAGTAACACCCAAAGGAGAAAGTCTCTCCTTGCACGTAATATAATGTTGGTCTGCAAGTATTGTTGTTGGACATAACAATACAGAAACTTTTTTTGAAAGACAGCTTTTAAAAACAGCCCTTATAGCAACTTCAGTTTTTCCAAAACCAACATCTCCACAAATAAGACGATCCATTGGTTTTTCACTATTCATATCATCATAAACATCATTAATTGCTTTCATTTGATCTTGCGTTTCAACAAAAGAAAAAGAATCCGAAAGAGCACCATCGAGATCATTATCTTCCAAGTACCTAAAAGGCCTTTTGTTGTTTTTTTCAGTGTATAAAGAAATCAACTCCTTAGCAAAAAGGTTTACTGCTTTTTTGGTTTTAAGAAGCTCGTTTTTCCAACGCTTTGAACCAAGGGTTGAAACCCTTGGTTCTTTTTTTGTTCCAATGTAACGATGAACCAAAGAAAGCTGATCTAGTGAAACAAAAACACGCGCACCATCACCATAACCAATTTCGATAGATTCCCCAGAACGACCAATTTCATCTTTAAAAACAAGACCATTAAAAATACCAACACCAAAAGACCTGTGGACAATATATTCACCAATTTGAAGAGTTGTGATTGAGTTTCTATCTAAAACATCCATATCAATGTTTTTATTTTTTTCTTTAAAACCCAACTTATTTTCTTTTTCAACTAAGTCTAAAGCTGAAAAAACCAACGTTTTAGTTTCTTTTAAATAAAAACCAGTTTTCAAAAAACCAATATTTTCACAATCTTTTTTTAATGCATATTTTTTCAACCTCTTGTTTTCACTGGAGGCAAAAAAAAGTCGCGTCTCACTGTCATATTTTTTTTCAAAACCCAAACCCAAACCAAAGCTTTTTTCTATAGATAAAAAAGTAGCGTTTAAAAGGTTTTCTTGACCACCTAATAAAGAAAGAACCCCACTATTATTAGAAAACCCATAAACCGGATACTCACCAAAAACAACCTTAAGTTCATTTTTATCAACAACTTCGATGTTTTTAAAAAACTCCTTAAGCGTTATTTTTTTGTGGTTTTTATCGGTTAATTGACTCGAAACATCAAAAGAGGAAATAGACTCAATACAGTCAAAATCAAAAGAAAGTCTAAAAGGTTTTTTAAAATGATCTGGGAAAACATCTAAAACATCCCCCCTGTTTGAATAATAACCGGGTTCATAAACTAAATCAGATTTTTGATAACCACTTTTTATTAAAAAAGTAAGAACATCTGAAATATCAATATTTTCCCCGACAGAAAAACTTGTTTTTTTTATTTCTTTTTTAATGTTTTGGGAGGTCTTTTTTTCTGAAAAAGAAACACCTGTTCCAACACAACAAACTCCAATTTCAGAAACTAAACCAACAACAGATTCTTTTTGAAACCGAGCTTCTTCGGTTCTAAAACCAGGAACGGACACCCCCGGTAAACTTTCAGGGTAAAACAAAAAACTTTTTTCGTTGTATTCGACAGCACTCCTATAAAAGCTAAAAGCTTCATCGTTGGTTTCAAACTCAAGAAAAATATTTTTAGACAACCGAGTAACTAACTCCGAAAGAAAAACAACTAAAGCTTCTTTTGTTAAACCCGATAAAAAAGATCTATCTATAAAATCATCTAAAAGTTGTTTAGAAAAAACAGGGTTTTCTTTTTGTTTCACGTGAAACAACTACCTTAAAAGATTTATCATTAAAACGGTTGTGTCTGAGGGTTTCACACCCGAAATACGACCGGCTTGCCCAAGGGTTTCAGGTCTAACTATAGAAAGCTTCTCAACAGCCTCTTTTGATAGTCCGGGGATATCCGAGTAAATTGTTTTTTTTGATATTGGAACTAATTCGTTTTTTTTAAACTTTTCAATTTCTCGAAGGTGTCTTTTTATATATCCTTCATATTTTATTTCAGACTCAATATCAAAAAGAAGGTCGTTTTTTAACCAAATAGGTAGAGCGCTTTTAAAGGTGTAAAAAAAAGAAGGTAGGTCAAAGATAGAAAAATCCGGTCTACGAACAACTATTTTAGCTGGTATTTTTTGCTTTATAAGTTTTTTATCCTCTAAGTCTTCAGGGTTAATAGATTTGTTTAGTAAATTTAAAATATTTTGTTTGTTTGTTAGAAAGTTTTCAAAAATTAATAGTTTTTTTTCGTTTATAAGTTTATGTTTTTTAGATAGACCGTGGAGTCGTTCGCAAGTATTAGAGATTCTTAATATTAGTCTGTATTCGGCGCGGGATGTAAACATGCGATAGGGTTCTAGGGTGTCTTTTGTAATTAAATCGTCAATCATAACACCTATGTAAGAAGAAGATCTATCAAGTATGAGGGGTTCTCTGTCTTTCACGTAAGAAACGGCGTTTATTCCAGCAACTAAACCTTGGGCTGCCGCTTCTTCATACCCAGAGGTTCCATTCATTTGCCCAGCAAAAAACAAACCATTAACATCTTTTGTTTCAAGTGTGTTTTTAAGTTGTGACGGTGGAAAAAAATCATATTCGATTGCATAACCCGGTCTAAAAAGTTGAACATTCTCAAAACCAGGTATTTGTTTCAAGGCTTTAATTTGGGTTTCTTCAGGTAGGCTTGTTGAAAAACCGTTTAAATAAATTTGATCAGAACTCTCCCATTCCGGTTCTAAAAATAAGCCGTGGGATTTCCTATCTGAAAAACGATGAATTTTATCTTCAATGGAAGGACAATACCGTGGACCAACTCCACCAATATCGCCCGAAAACATAGGTGATTTTTCTTTGTTTCTTTCTATAATATCATGAACATTTTGGTTTGTGTTAACCGAGTGACAGGCTTCGTTTTTAGGTTTAAACTCACCTGTGGAATAAGAAAAAGGCATCGGGGTTTCATCACCTAACTCTATTTTTGTTTTATTCCAGTCAATTGAGCTTTTATCTAACCTTGGTGGGGTTCCAGTTTTTAATCTTCCAGATTTAAAACCTAAAGAACAAAGAGACTCCGTTAAGCCTTCGGCTCTCTCCTCCCCCATTCTTCCAGCTAAAATTTTTCTTTGACCAATATGGATTATTCCTGACAAAAAAGTACCACTTGTAAGTATTACTGTTTTTGTTGTTATTTTTTCGCCGGAACGAAGAAAAACACTAGAAACCGAACCATTTTTTGTTTCCACGGAGACAACCTCACCCTCCACTACAGTAATAAGGTTTTCTTTAAACGTTTCAAGAACTGTTTTTTCATAAAATCTTTTATCTATTTGAGCACGGGGAGACCAAACTGCTCGACCTTTAGTTTTATTTAATGTTTTAAACTGGATCCCCGTTTTATCTGCGAAAGAAGCCATAGATCCACCTAAAACGTCTATTTCGCGAACCATTTGACCTTTTGCTAAACCCCCAATAGCTGGATTACAAGACATTCGACCAATAGCGTTTTTATCCATCGTAATAACAAGTACACGGCATCTCTTAAAGTTTGAAATTAGCGCAGATTCAACACCCGCGTGACCACCTCCAACAACAACAATATCCCAGGCTTCTTTTTGTTTCACGTGAAACTACTTACCAACACAAAACCCAGAAAAAACACTATCCAGAATTTCATCTGTTGTGGTTTTCCCCAAAAAAGAATCCAAGTTATTAATAGCTTCTCTCACCTCATACGCAACCAACTCTAAGCCACCAGGGTTGGTTTTTAATATACCCATAGCCGTTTGAGTGCTTAAAAAACAACTGTCTAGTGATTCTTTTTGACGAATTGTATTTATAGTTGACCCAGGTGACTCCAACCTTAAAAAAAGACGGTTTTTAATTTCTTTTAACAAGTTATCAACACCTGTTTTTTTTAAAGCTGAAATATAAATCACACCTTTCTTTTTATTTAATTTTTTCAGTGAGTCGATTTTATTATATACATCTAATATGTTTTCACGTAAACCAAGGTCAATTTTTTTTGTATCCGGTGAAGAAACAGAAAGAATCAAATCCGCTTTATCTATCTCCTTCTTTGCTCTTTCAACACCTTCTTTTTCTATTTCATTGCTCGCTTTTTCTAAACCTGCTGTGTCAACTAGCGTTATTGGTACACCACCAATTATCATACTAGAGGTGATAACATCTCTTGTTGTACCAGAAATACTGCTAGTTATACTCCTATTAGACTTAACCATAGAGTTCATCATTGTTGATTTTCCAGCATTAGCTAAACCGCAAATCACAACACGAAAACCAGAAGTATAAGCCACACCCATGTCGTAAGATTTTAAAATTTTTAAAACAGATAAGGTGTTGTTTTTTAATTCTTTATAAAACTTATTAACATTTTCATTCAGGTCACCCTCAAACTCAGAGATGTCAAATTGAAACTCTAAAGAAGAAAGTATATTAATTAAAGAGGTTTTAATTTTTTTAACCTCTGCAGATACGACACCAGAAAGGTTTTTAACTTGGTGCTCAACAGCTTCTTTTGATTGGGCTGATATCAAACTTCCAACGGCCTCCGCCTGCGATAAATCAATCTTATTGTTAAAAAAAGCCCTTTTGGTAAATTCCCCTGGCTCGGCTATTCGGGCACCATTCTCACAAATAGCTTCCACAACGAGTTCTACTATTATTGGGTTCCCATGACATGATATTTCTACAACATCCTCACCGGTATAAGATTTTGGGTTCGCAAAATAAGTAAAAACAGCTTCGTCTATTTTTTTAAAACCATCTATGTATATTGGTAATAAAACAGCCCTTCTGTTCAAAAGGGGTTTATCGGAGTGGGTAATTGTATTTACAACTCTCAATGAGTTTGGTCCACTGGTCCTTATAATTGCGACACTAGAATGTCCATAGGGCGTAGCTTGCGCTACAATTGTGTCTTTTTCTATCATTCTTTGTTAATTTATTATAAAACACCCACATCTATCCATTTCTGAATAACTGTATTACGGACCCACCTTTAGTTTCTCTTTTGGTGTGGTGTTTGGGATTGCGGGTGGAATTAGTTTTTGTTGAGCAATTGTCAGTATGTTAAAAAGCGTATAATAAAGGTTTAAACCTGACGGGAATGAATTGAACATTAAAAAGAAAAACCCTGTCATAAAATACTGCATAGTTTTCTGCTGTGGTTGTTGCACGCTAGGCGCCATCATTCTCTGTTGTATAAACATAGATATAACCATAAAAATTGGTAAAACAGAAACTTGATCACCGTAAATAGGTATCGTAAAAGGTAGGTGTATTACCGTATCTGGCGCAGAAAGGTCTTTAATCCACCAAATGAAAGGCTCAGATCTAAGCTCAATAGTTGTTCTAAAAACCTGAAACAATGCAAACAACAAAGGCATTTGTAGAAACATTGGAAGGCAACCACCCAAAGGGTTTACTCCCTTTTTCTTATAAAGCTGCATAGTGGCTTGGTTTAGTTTTTGCGGATTGTTTTTATATTTATCCCTAAGCTCGTTTATCTCGGGTTGGATTGTTTGCATCGCCGCCGTTGATTGATAACTTTTTTTTGTTAAAGGGTAAACAATAAGTTTTATAACAAAAGAAAAAATTATTAAAACAACACCATAATTAGGAACGTAACCATGTATAGCCTTAAGAAAATAAAGAACACCTTTAGAAATTGGCCTTATAAAACTCCAACCAAAATCCATAACCACATCCAGATTTACACCTAATTCGCTAATTCTGTCATATTCAAGTGGTCCAAGGTAAAGAGAAAAAGAAGACGGTTGATTGGTCTCAACTAAAAAAGAAGCGTTGTATGTTTCTAAGCTATCAAATGAAGAAGATAGTATGGTTTTTTCAACCAATGCTGATTCTTTGGGTATAAAAGCAGAAATAAAATACTTAGTCCTTATAGCAACCCAATCTGAAGAACCGTTGTAAGTTTCTTCTTCATTTTTTCCAGATTTAACCTTCTGGTCCTCTAGTTCACCACCAGCGTAAACATATGATTTAAAATAAGTCTGGTCTCCAGCTATATCAATTTCAGTTGATGCTAAACCACTATACCAACCTACTTCAAAATCTCGATATATGTCTTTTTTAACCTCATCAAAGTTTAAATCAATATCAACCACGTAAGAGTCTGGTGTGAACGTTAAGGTTTTATATATCTTTTTTCCAGGATAAAGCTCAAAAGAAAACGAAAAAGAGGTTTTTTGACTTATTGTTTTTTGTCTGTTTTTAGAATCCAATAACCAAGGTTTATTTAAACTTAGATCGTTACCGTCTAAATCTTTAATAAAAAGACCAAGATTGTTAAGATCGAGACCATCAAGAAGGTTTACACGGACACTATCTTGTTTATAATAATTTTTTAAATTAAAGGATTTAAAAGTCCCCCCACTAACAGAAGAAAGAGTTGCTTCAAACAACTCATTCTCAATAAGAATAGTTTCCTCATTAATAGTAGTTAGTGTATTGTTTTTTGTGGTATTATTATTTTGTTCCGGTGAATCACCCTGTATTTTACTGAGGCTTTGAGGAGGGGGAGTTTTGTATTCCTGATTATCAGTACTAGAAGGTAGTATTTCTCTATTGGTTTCTGGAGATACTATTTCCATGTATTTGGGCGTGAAAATCAGAACAATAGCTATCAGAAAAAAAGCTAATAGAGTATTTCTATCCATTTTATTTAACAGGTTCCTGTTGGCTTTTAAAAAAAGGGTTACATTTTAGTATTCTTAACGCAATAAGGGGAACCGCATAAACAATGTTTTTTTGTTTCAAAATCTGTATAGCGTAGCTTGAGCAGGTAAGATTGTGCCGGCAGTTACTACCTAATAATGGAGATATGAATAGCTGGTAACACAAAACTAAAACCCTCAAAACAAAACTCAGAGAGCGTTCGATTATCCTAAAAGCACTCACAGGGTAGCGGTTTTTTTAAAGCGCAAGGCGCTTACGGCCTTTTTTACGTCTTCTTTTTAAGACGTTACGACCACCAACTGTGGCTGTTCGAGACCTAAAACCGTGTTTGTTTCTTCTTTTTCTTTTACTTGGTTGATATGTTCTTTTCATTTTTATCTTTTTTAGTGAAGTATAGCCTAGAAAGCTACAAACACATACCGACCATCACAAAAAATTAATAAAAATAAAACAAAATAAAACAAAGCAGCTTATTTTTAATTTTTATTATTTTTTCCTTGCATTTAACAGGGTTGAAAACAGTAATTTTTAAAGGAAACACTATGTGGACAACTTGTGGAAAACAATAAAAACAACCCCGTTGAGTTTTGGGGGTTAACATTAGAACTGTTAAGAAATACTCTTCCTGGGCACGCTATTAACACGTGGTTCGAACCCTTGGTTCCTGTTGCTATTTCTAATAACGAACTAGTTATAGAGGTCCCAAATCAATTTTCTTACGAGTGGATAGACTCACACTATTCTAAGAACTTAAAAAACGCTATTGGCGTAGTTTCAAATAACACAATAGATTATAAGTTTATAGTTTCTGCCAAAGGTCAGAAAAGAGAAATAGAAGAGATTCAATCTTTCTCAAAAAAACAAAAAGAATACGTACAGCCACCTGTAGACCTTAATAAAACATATACTTTTAGTTCTTTTATACAAGGTTCTAATAATGATTTTGCAAAAACAGCCGCTGAGACTGTTTCTGAAGACCCAGGTAAGAATTCTTTTAGCCCTTTAATTATATATGGTGGCGTAGGCCTAGGTAAGACCCATTTGATCCATGCTATTGGTAATAGGATACATGAAAAAAACCCTTCATTAAAAGTTGTCATTGTAACTAGTGAAAAATTTACTTTAGACTTTGTTAACAGTCTGAGAAAAAACAGAACAATAGAGTTTGCCCAACAATATAGAAAAGCTGATGTACTGCTTATCGATGATATACAGTTTTTTAGGGGTAAGGAGCAAACTCAAGAACAATTTTTTCACACTTTTAATGTTTTACAACAAAGTGGAAAACAAATAGTAATGACTGCTGATAAGTATCCAGGTGAAATGAAAGGACTTCAAGATAGGCTTTTATCAAGGTTTCAATCTGGCTTATCTGTAGATATACAACCACCAAACTATGAAATACGGGTTGCAATATTACTTGAGAAAGCAGAACAAAACGGATTATCTGTTGATTATGAAATAATAGAATTTATAGCTAAACATATTAAAAATAATGTTAGAGAACTCGAAGGTGCAATTATTAGAATTTTAGCTAAGTCATCATTAATGAATAAAGAAATCGACTTTGATCTAGTAAAAGAAGTTGTTAAAGAGCGGGTTGGTAGTAGTCTTTTATCTGAATTATCAATTGAAGATATTGTAAAAAAGGTATCAGAAATTTCTAACGTTTCCGAACTAGAGATTGTCGGGAAAAGTAGGAAAATGGAAATTGCCGAGGCTAGACAAATTTCCATGTTTTTATGTAGAGACTTGATGGGTTTATCGCTCAGTAATGTTGGTGTTTATTTCGGCGGTAGAGACCACACAACGGTTATTCATGCTGTTAAAACAATTAAAAATAAAATTCAAAATGACGAACGAGTTAAAGATCAGATAGATTCCGTTAAGAATGAATTGGATTTTGCTATGGGATAGCATACATTTTAAAAGATAGATAATATAATTTTATAAAAAAAAGATAGTGAAGTTTGACTCTTTATAAAAAAGTGTAATTAAAAATTATTATTCATAAATTTATTTCATATTTATGGTCATTAAAAATGGAGTTCTAGAATGCAAAGAAGCAGTGTTAATAAAGTTATATTAGTTGGTTATTTAGGTCAAGATCCAGAGGGGCGCTTTACTCCACAAGGAACTGCTGTAACTAATTTAAGTGTCGCAACGAAAGAGTCGTGGAAAAATCAAAGCGGAGAGCTTCAAGAAAGAACAGAATGGCATAATGTAGTGATCTTTGGTAAAATGGCAGAAACAGCATCTCAATATATGACCAAAGGACAACTCGTTTATGTTGAAGGTAGATTAAAAACCGACGAATGGGATGATAAAGAATCAGGTGCAAAACGAAGAGCAACAAAAGTTCAATGTGATAGCTTTACAATGCTTGGTAGAAAAGGTGAAAACAATCAACCTTCTAACACACCAAAAGTAGCACCAAAAAGTCCACCAACCCAAACCGCACCCGATGACGATGATCTTCCATTTTAAAATCTGTTTAGGTTTTAATCATTATTAAAATGATTAAATGATATAAAGCTTTAATGAGAGGGCCCGAACATCTTAAAAATTTCAGCCCTAAGTCAATATTTATTAGAAAAAATGTTGGCTACCTAGCCCTTTTTTTAGTTTCAGCTCTTGCTAAAATGACAGTTAAGGGCAAGTGGCACTTACCAAAGAAAAATGGTTTTATTGTTGCGTCAAACCATTTTAGTTATGTTGATCCCCCTTTTTTTAAGTATGCTATCCAAAAACCAATAAGTTTTCTAGCCGCAAGCGATCAAGAAGTTGAATGGTATTTTATGTGGGCTCTCCATTTATATGGGTTTATACCAATTGATAGAAAAAACCTTGCTCCATCCACAATTAAAAAAGCAAAAAGAGTATTAAAAAAAGGTGAAATCTTAGGTATTTTCCCAGAAGGATCAACAACATCTCCCGTATTGAGAAAACCTAAAAACGGAGCAATATTTCTTTCTACAATTGAGAAAGTACCAATTGTTCCAATTGCCATTTATGGAGCAGAAACAGCCTGGGAAGACATTTTTAGGGGTATTAGACCTAAGGTTTATATTAATATTGGTAAGCCTTTTGGTCCTTTTGAAATAAAAGGAAATAAAAAAGAAAAAAAAAAGAAAATGGATTTAATTGGCTCAGAAATGGCCACAAGAATTGCTTCTTTATTACCAAAAAATAAACGTGGTACTTACAAAGAAGATAAACGAATTTCTCTGTTTCAAAAAGAAAACGGTATAAAACCTACGGAGACTATTCTTAGCCCTTATTATGACCCGTTATTATAAAAAAAATACCAAATAAAATAAAAGGTCCCCCAATTAAGGACTCTAAAGGTAGCTTTTCAGAAAAGAGTATATAACCAAAAAGAGAAGCGATTATAGGTTCACCTAAAGGAACAGAAGCAACCGCTGTTGGAGATAGGTATTTTATAGAATAATTCAACATATTATGTCCTAAAATTGATGGGACAAAACCTAAAAAGAGAAGCCATATAATATCACCTTTCTTGAAAAAAAATAAACTGTCTCCAAAGGCGAAGGCCATTAATCCAATTGTAATAGATGCTATAAAAAACAAAGTTCTTCCATACACTACATTTTCAGTGTCTTCCCTTATTTTAGAAGCAAAAATATATGTTACAGCAATGCAAAACCCGCTCAACAAAGAGATAAGGTTACCATATAAAAATTTTGCGCCTATATTAAAGTCGCTCCCCTGTATTATTATAAAACCGATTATTGCAAACGCTAAACCAATAAATATTTTTCTATGAATCCTCTGTCCCAATAGAAGAGAGAAAATTGTCGTAAAAAAAGGTCCAGTTGTTGCAAACAAAGTTGCATTCGCAATTGTTGTGTTTCTAACGCCAATAAAAAAAAACGAAAAATGTAAACCAAGGCTTATACCGGCAAAAACTATTCTTATCTTGTTGGCTCTCGAAAGAGGTTTCAATACTGTAAAGCGACTATAACTCCAAAGCATTCCACTTGCACTCAGCATTCGCCAAAAAGCCAAGGTCAAAGCAGGAACTCCAGCAACATAACGAATTACAATAGATGTAGAACTCACCGAAAACAAAGCAAGGGTAAGTATTAAAAAAAGCCGTGTAGACAAAACTTTATTCAGGAAAATCGTTTAAAATAGAAATAATACAAGATGTTAATTTTTTTGCATAGGGTATATGTAAAAATTCGTTTGGTCCATGGGCGTTTGAACCAGGTCCTAAAACCCCAGTAATAAGAAACTGGGCTTTTGGAAACTGCTCTCCTAACATAGCCATAAAAGGTATTGTTCCACCCTCACCCATACTACAGGGTTGCTCAGAAAAATAAGTTTGGGATGCTTTTTCTATTGATTCTTTTAACCACTTTGATGATTTTGGCGCATTCCAACCAGAAGCTGGTTCCTCAAACTCTACGGTCACTTTAGCTCCATACGGTGGGTTTTCAGTAAGGGCTTTCTTAAGTGCTTTTTGTGCTTTAATATGATTTACTAAAGGAGGAATTCTTAAAGATAATTTTAAAGTAGTATATGGCCTAAGCACATTTCCTGCATCTTCTGATGGAGGAAGACCATCAGCGCCCACAATGGATAAAGCAGGTTTCCAAGTTCTTCTTAAGTATCCCTCAGTTGGGTTGCTTGAGGAGGGTTTAATTGGGAATTCTTCATGTTCATCCAATATAGAGATAAGTTTTTTAGCTTCTTCAATTCTATGGGTTGGAATTTTTATTTTTAAATCATCTAATAAAACCTCACCTGTTTTTTCATTTTCAACGCGAGAAAGAAGCTCTCTTATTATCCGAAAAGACGAGGGTATATAACCACTAATTCCTGAGTGCATACCTTCTTTTAAAACATCAACACGTAGAGTTCCACCGATTAAACCTCTTAGTGAAGTAGTTGTCCAAAACCGATTATAATCTTCTGTTCCAGAGTCTAAACATATTACCAAGTCAGGTTCCTTAATAATATCAGCACAAAGGTTCATATAATGAGGTAAATCAGGTGATCCACTTTCCTCACAAAACTCAATTAAAACCAAAATACGAGGTAAATCAGCTTTTTCACTTTGAAGGGTCTTAATTGCACAAAGAGAAGCGAAAAGAGCATAACCATCATCGGCACCACCCCTACCATACAGTTTTCCATCCTCTAATATTGGAGTCCAAGGACCTTTACCCTTATCCCAACCTTCCATTTCGGGCTGCTTGTCTAAATGTCCATACATTAAAACATTACCTTCTTTTTCACCGGGAACATCGATTAAAAGAACAGGAGTTTTCCCTTCTGTTTCTTTAATAATTAGGTTGGCTTTTTTTGGTAGATGTTTTTTAGCCCAAGTTTTAGCGAGTAATAAAACACGGTCCATATGTCCATTTTCTTTCCAATTAGAATCAAAAGATGGGGATTTATTGGGTATTTTAATATATTCTTTTAAAGTTGGAGTTATATAAGAATCCCAAAATTCATCTACTGTTTTTTGAATGTTTTTATTGTCCATAACTATTAAAAATCCTTTCTAATTATTAATTCGTCAAGTTTTTATAAATAATTCCATTTTTCATTACAAATTTGACATTTTGAAGTGTTGAAATATCTTCAAGAGGGTTTCCTTTTATTGCAATAATATCAGCTATTTTACCAATCTCAATTGTACCTAATGTATCTTTAATTCCTAAAAGTTCAGCTGCAGATATTGTGGCTGATTTTATTGCCTCCATTGGGGACATACCAGCTTCAACCATATACATAAATTCTTTTCCATTTTCTCCATGGTATGAAACTCCAGAATCGGTACCAAAAGCTATTTTTACATTCTCTAAGTAAGCTTTTTTAAACGTTTCTCTTATTTTAGGACCAAAGTTTTTCGCTTTTTGCTTAACTAAATCTGGATAATATGAATCCTTTTTTGCTTTCTCTGAAATAAACTCTCCGCCTAAAATAGTTGGAACATAAAAAACACTATATTTTTTCATTAAGTTAATAGCTTCATCATCCATTAATGTTCCATGTTCAATTGATTTTACACCAGCCCTAATAGCCCTTTTAATTCCTTCAGCACCATGAGCTTGAGCGGCAACATGCATACCATAATCTGCAGCTGTCTCAACAATCGCGATAATTTCATCTTCTTTAAATTGAGGGTATTCTTCACTTTTCCCAAGACTAAGTATGCTTCCCGTAGCTGTTATTTTAATTAAATCAGCACCATTTTTATATTGTTGCCTTACTGCTTTTATTGCTTCGTCAACACCATTTACTACTCCCGTCGACGGACCAGGGTTTCTCGTTAAATTAAGTTTTACACCGTTTGTTGGATCGGTATGTCCTCCTGTAGTTGTTATTGCTTTTCCAGCGCTAAATATCCTAGGGCCAACCAACTGATTTTTTTTTTATAGCATCTCTTAAGGAGTTGTTAATGGGGCCGCCAAGATCTCGTACGGTAGTAAACCCTGCGAATAATGTTCTTTTGGCATAGAGTATCGATTGGTATGCATAATCATCTAAGTCTAGAGTGAAATTTTCCATATATTTATTTGGGTTAGACTCACTGGATAAGTGTGTGTGCATATCCATAAGGCCTGGAAGAACAGTGTAGCTATTAAGATCAATCAGAACATCTTCAGGTCCCGGATCAGTATAACCTTCATTAATGTCTATAATTCTATCTTTTTCAATTAGAATAGAAACAACTTTTAAGCTTTTATCATTAACTCCATTTATAAATAAACCACAATGAATTATTGTCAATTTTGAATATAAAAAAGAAAGAATAAAAAAGTTTATTATAGAAAACTTTAATAATGATTTTTGTGCCATTTATGAAATATTTGACAACATGACTTAGTGTTTATTTTTATTTATTGCGCGGATAACTTTTTTTTCTAAAAAACCTTTAAAAAATATGCTTAGGAAGGGTATAAGACCAAGCTTTTTTGGTATATAAATAGTTTTTTTATCTTTTTTTACACCATCAATTATACTTTTAACGCATTCATCAAGACTTACAGATTCATTGGTATGCTTACGAGGTTCTTTTTTTTTCTTTCCATTTTGAGTATACGCATTACCCCTTAAATTGGTACCTCTTATCCAACTCAAGACCGCTTCTAAAACAGAAACTTCACCTTTATGTTCCATTGAAATTGTTTCTAAAAACCCATGAAGCGCGTGTTTTGAAGCAACATAACCAGAGTGGTTAGGAAAACCCATTATCGCTTGAGCGGTTGAACAACTAACAATTTTACCGTTTGTTTTTTTTAAAAATGGAATAGCGACATGGCAACAATTAACAGCACCCATATAATTTGTGTTAATTAAGTCATAAAAAAAACTAATGTCTTCAATATCCTCAAATTTTGCCCACATGCTAATACCTGCATTTAAAATTAAGGAATCAATTTTACCAAACTCATTTATTGTTTGATCGATCATATTTTTACATTGATCTATTTTGGTTATATCAGTTTTTACAGCTATAGATCGACCACCAGAAGAATTAATAAAACTTGAAACTCTTTGGATTTCTTCTAATCTCCTTGCTGCACAAACGACTATTGAACCATTAATTGATAATTGTTTGCATAGCTCTTCTCCAATTCCAGAAGAGGCTCCAGTTACAATAAAGACTTTATCTTTAAGAAGCATATATAGTGATTTTTAAAATTATTCTCTAACGATATTATTATTTACACCAAATATGTTATCAGGGTCTTGGGATTTTTTTATACCTTGAATCATATTTATACTGCCCTTAGAGATGGTTTTGACCATAAAATCTTTTCTTAGTTTCCCCACACCATGATGATGGGATATAGAGCCACCATTTTTTATAAAATTTTCTCTTAGAGCATACTCAATTTCGGTAAAAACGTCTTCAGGGTTTTCTACCCCATCAAAGCACATTGCGATGGTGTTATACATACAAACACCGGTATGATATATTTTTGATATTCTAGATGTGAAAAAAGGTTTACCTGGTAAATTATAATTTTTATGAAGTTTAATTAGAAGTTTATAGGCCTCACTTTTTACTTGATTTATGTTTGACCAAGGAACGGATGTTTCCATCGTTTCACCCAAAATATTTTGGGTGAAAATAAGCTCTCTTATATATGCAATTACCATGGTTGCTAAATACCCACTTTTACCGGTACTCTCCCCAGCGATAAAACCTTTATGTTTTTTTGCTAAAGACTTTAAGTTTTCTAATTGGTGTTTTACTTCTAAATCAGATCCTTCAACCTTAAATGTAGCTGCGGTGAATTTTTCTGGATCAAACCCTTTTATATTAAAAATAAAATATTTTTGTAATTTATCTAACGTACCAGAAAAACCTTCTTTCTCTTCTTTTAGAGCGCTACCAAATCGTATTTGAAGATTATCGGCTAACCGAGCACTAGCGGGAACCATATTAGATTGAAAGAGGTCTTGCATAAAACTCACACCCTTTTCCCAATCATGAAAAATTATAGATTCATAAGCTGACTTTTTTGGTAGAGGATGTATTTTCAGTGTTGCTTTTGTTATTAAACCAAGGTTTCCCTCGGATCCAAAAAGTATATTTTGAGTTTTTATTCCGATTGATGCTCTTGTTAAGGGTTTTATTTGGTTAATGACACCAGAAGGTGTAATCATTGTTATATTTTGGACTATATCTTCAATATTTCCATATTTATGTTTTTTCATTCCAGCAGCATTGGTAGATATCCACCCACCAACTGTCGAAAACTCGTAACTATCTGGTTCATGTCCCGCAGTAAAACCAGCTTTATTTAACCCTTCTTCAAGTTTTTTTCCAGTTATTCCAGCTTGCACTGAAGCCATTAGGTTTTTTTTATCAATTGATTCAATTTTGTTCATTCTTCTAGTATCAACGGAAACGATCATTCTCTTCTCTTCCTCTGGTACCCTTAAAGCGTTTGTTACGTTTGTACCACCTCCGTATGGTATAAGGCAAACATTATGTTTTTTTGCAAGATCAATTAATTGTATCGCCTCCTCTTCATCTTCAACATAGAAAACTAAATCTGTAAAGTTTTTAAGTTTATTATATAAAACCTTATATACTTCATCTGTTGAGTGTTGTCCATGGCTATGTAAGAGTCTTTCATTATCTGTAAAAGTAAATCTATCTTCTTCAAATAAAGATTTCAGCTCATCAATAAAGTCATTATTTGTATTATACTGCTCAATATATTTTTTTTCTAACTCTTGAACTTTTGGTTTTATATCAAATTCAACTCCCAGAGCTTCTTCTACGAATGGAATAAATTTTGTTAGTTTTTTACCAGAAACAGGATATCTGTTTCCTGTAAATGTTACAGATTTATCATCGTTTACAATAAAATTAGAGTCACGATATCCCCACTTATGTCCCCAGTTTTCACTATTTACACCAAAAAACTTTTTGTTTTCACTCATATAGGAACTCCGCTTTTTCTTTAATCCTCTGTTCAAGTTCTAGGGTCATACCTTTGATCGCTTTATTTACTTCTTCATTCGTTGGGCTTTCTGTTTTTATAAAAGAACTAGGATAAATTGGTTCAAGAATGTATACACAAATCTTACCTGGCTGCATAAGAAATTTATCTTTTGGCCATGCTCTATGAGAACCAAAAATAACAGCAGGAACAATAGGCTTATTTAAGTTAATTGAAAACGTTGATGCTCCTCTTTTAAAGGGAGTAATCTCACCCGGTTTTCCTCGGGTACCCTCTGGGAAGAAGATTAAACATCTTTTGTTATAATTCATAAACGACTTACATAGTGTTAATGTATCTTTAATTGGAAAACTTCGAACACCATCTATTTTCCTATCAATAGGTATCAAGTTCATAACAGTATTAATTAAATTTCTTTTGAACCAACTATCAAACCAGTAATCCTTTGCCGCAAGCATTCCAAAGTGATTAAAGCTTTTTTGAGCAGAAGCAGATAATAAAGCAACATCCATATGGCTATTGTGATTACTGCAAAAAATATATGATGATTCAGGAAGGTTTTCTCTTCCAAAAACTTTTAAAGGAGTATAAAAAGTAAAGACAATTTTACTATAAATGTAAAATAAGATTTTCCATATTTTAAAATAAAAAGGTTGATTCCCCAATAAGTAATTGAATTTGGGGTTTTGGAGGACATCCATATAGGATGTTATTTTCTACCATATTTCATGTGTGCGTCTGTCCATGTATGAGAACCTATTGCACATATTAGAGATATTTCAAGAGCTAGAGCAGCTCCAGCTATAATTTCTGCTAATTTTCTTGAAGAGTATTCCCCACCATTACAACCAAGTAATTCTAAGTTTTTATTTTGCATTTTTAATCGAGTTCCTCCACCTACAGTCCCAACGGTTAACGATGGAAGAGTTAATTTAAATTTTAAGGCATCTTCTCTTTTTTCAAGGCCAATGTGAGCGATGCTGTTTTCAGCTACACATGCAGCGTCTTGACCCGTTGCAAGATATATAGCTGTAAGAGCATTTGAAACATGAAGACCATTACCATGAGTACCAGCCATACTAGATACAATAGGAAAAAAACTCCAGCAATCAAAAAGTATATCTGGATCCATTTTTAAGACTCTTCTCATTACGCTATTTTTAATAGTTGTTTCTGCTGTAACAGCATGACCTCTTCCGAGAAGCATATTTCGTACGGATGCTTTTTTATCACTATTGAGGTTTGATTCTAAAATATAGTTTTGATTTGTTTTTTTTTGAATAAACTCACAAGCTACTTTTGCTGCGAGTGTCACCATATTCTGACCAGCAGCGTTACTTGTATCTAAAACAATATCGAGAATAACATAATTCTGAACTGTGTACTGGTCTATTCTTAAAACTTTACCATGATTTGTAGAGCTCTCAGCAACATCCATAATACTTTTTTCATTTTCTTTTACCCAATTTTGAAATTTGACACTTTCATCAATATTATCAAAAATAAACACAGGAGCTCTGGAGAGTTCTTGTCTAAAATGTCTTACAATCGTTCCGCCGCTAATACTAGAGGCATAGATACCACGATTCATAGACATGGCGAGTGTCCCTTCAAGCGTACACAATGGAATACAAAACTCCCCTTTTGCGTAAGTCCCATCTAATAGTAGTGGTCCAACCACCGCCATTGGTACTTGCATAAACCCAACATGGTTTTCAATAATTCCTTGAAGATCTTCTACATCATCTCGAAGAGAATCATTTAATTCTATTCCAGAAAACTGTTTAACCCATTTTTTACGAGCAGTTGTATCCTCGTGTGTGTACCCTCTAGGTATAGATGTATTACGTTCACTGTTTTGATCAGACATAATTATACTTTTAATTTTTAAGAAGAAAAATAAATAGAAATCGAATTTTCTAACTAAGATAGAAATACACGATGTTTAAATATACAAGAATCATTAATAGTGTTCCAATTGAATTAGATCTGTATTTCTTAATAAGATGTTTAGTTAATTATCCTCAACCAGCCAAAATGATTAAACTAAAAATGGACCCCAAGCTTATTGCAATAGCAACAAGCGATCCATTAAGTGCTGAGCTATATCTTAATTTTTTTGTTTTAGAAGAGTATTCCTTTTCTAATAGTCTTTTTTGTTCAAGTGTTAAGTTGTCTGTGTCTGCGATATTTAAATTTTTACTCAAAAATCGAGATTCTAAATTATTATTTAAAATTAGACTAGGAAGGGTATAGCCAATTAATCCGCCCAATAAAAAGCCTGGAAAACTATTGGTTATTGCGCCACCTGTTACAGCTAAAGTAAAACCTGTTCCACAACTAAAAACCCCACAGCAAGACCAGACTAAGTGGTTATGGTCTTGGCCTGCTTTGGAAAAAGCCAACTTTTCAATATCAAGAGTTGTTCGGGTTTTTACTATTCTAAAAACATCCTCTTTTACATTGGTCTTGTTTTCACCAATAAAAGACTCACTTTTAGAGGTTTTTATTTTATTTAATTCTCCAGTTTGAGGGTCAAAAGTATCTGGGGTTTCTTTAATTCTTTCTCCAGTTTCAGGGTCAAAAGTCTTGAAGTCTTCACCTAGAATACTATTTTGGTCATGTGATTTATAGTGATGATTGATCTTTGTAGGTGCTGGAAGCGGTGTAAAGATATCTTTTTTACTTTGAATTGGTATAAATCGATTAACACCAAAACCAATTGAGACTAATGGTTGATACTCACTATTATAGTTTTCATAAAAATATGTATTTTTACTATTAGGGTTTATATTTAAAATTTCATTTTTTATAAGTGAAACATCTACTTGTAGCACAATAGACCCGTTTTTCATCAAGCTATTATATTCTTCATACCCAAATGATATTCCTGCTCCACGTGTATTAAATTTATATTTTATCTGATCAGGTATTAATCGATACCCTCTTGTATAAAGAGTATGAAAACCAATATAAAAAGGGAATTTATCGTTTTCTGAAGTACCTGTTTTAATAGATTGGATTGAATGTAAAACATGACTACCAGAATTGCTTAAGGTTGTTTCGACGTTTATACCCGCCTTCAGAGGTGCTTTACTGTTTATATTTATATATTTCCTATGTTCTAATCCTATAAAAGACCCTAATTGTTCACCATCTGAATTCATTCCTAAACCACCATAAACACCAGATTCACTTTTTTGGTGTCCCTTCAAAAAAGAAAACTCAGTACGTAAACCAGAAACCATTGTAGAGTATGCAAAAGAATTATAAACAGGACTTGTATGATCTCTAGAATTAGTATCAGCCAGTGCATTACGATAAAAAACTCCAGCCTCTCCGCCCATTGGAAGGGAGGCATTAAGAGAAAAAACTTTTTCACCTTTATCTAACATTTTTTGCGTTCGTATATGTGCGTTATTATGACACCCTGCGATAAAAAAAAGACTTAACGTAATAAATAAACATCGTTTATGAAGGTGAAGCATAGGATTTACATAGACATCAATAACATAAAAACAACAACAATGAATGCCCCCGGGGCAATAATATATTCAGGTCTCTGTTCAATTGCTTTTATAATACCATTTCGATTTATATATTCTATAGGTGAGAGTTCTTTTGGATAGATTTTCTGTTTTGTCTTTATTTTTTCTTTTTGTATTATGCTCATTTCCTGTCTTATCAATAGCCTAATTTCATTTTTTGTTAAAAAACCAAATTCGTTATTGAGAGCTTTAAAAGACCCCGTAAGTGTATCTTCCTCTGTAAAACTTTTTTCTACAATAAGGTTTTTATCAGGGTCTAATTTGTTTCTTAATGTAAGAATTTTTGATATTTTTTCTTTTTCAAGGTTAGACTGATTTACTTCGAAAATTTTTTTTTCTTGTGATTCTTTTTTAAGAGTTTTTTGAACCTCTCTATTAAAAACATCTGGAATATTAGAAGTCCACTCTCCCGTCATGGGGTTAATTTTAGGGGGAAATAAAATTTCTTCAGAAAGAGTGTTTTCACTACAATTATATTCTACGTTTTCTATAGATTGAGAATTTAATTTTACCAAAGTTATAAAATCGACACTATCACATGAGTAATGCTGAACTTTTTCTTTTACTAAAACGTGAACATAGTTCATATACGTTCCTAAATATTCACCAGAAACAACGATTCCTTTTTTATTTTTTTCCGTTGGAGCAAGGGTTACTTCATTAAACTGGGGAAAGCAAAAGCTAAATAAAATAAAAAAAAGAAAAATATTTTTAGTCATATATATTCCCTGAGATATCAATTTTTATAGGCTTATAAAAAGTGTTTTTTCCAATTATTCCACCCAAAACTACTCCACCAACTATAGTTACTCCAACCAATGGATTTTGTGGGTTTTCACGGTTAACAATCAAAGTAAGGTAGCTAATAACACCCCCAACGAATGAAACTCCCAAAGCTAAAAGAAACTCAGTTTTTTCAGGGATAACATAAACATATTTAATACCCTTATTGCTATATGATGATGATGAGCCTTCAACTAAAACAATAAAAGCTTCAGATGTTGAACCAATAAGCTCTCCTTGAATATAAATATTTTCTTGGCCTAGAAAACGAATGATCTTACCTGTGTAATTATTCACAAAGTTTTCTAGCCGTACGGATTTTATCGCTTTTTTGTCCGTTATAGCTTGAGAAAAGGCTGAAGAAAGAAATAAGATCACGACTATCTTTTTTTTCATTAGTTATTCCTTTAGAATTCTAAAAACTCCCAGTAGAAGTCTATAAAAGGTTGCTGAAAATGAAGTCCAACCCTAAAGTTTTCATTCACTGTATACTGCAGGCCAAAATCAAAATCAATCATGCTTACTGTTCCAGCGGCAGACTCTAAAGACAAAGGAGCAGTTCCATCCTCGCCTGTGTAGTCATTCCAAGCAGTTCCAAACGGCATTGATCTGTAGCCATTATCTACCCAAGCCGAACCTAAAAACTTTAAATCTTTTCTTAGGTCATATTCAAGAGAAGCCCAAGCTCTAAAAGGAATTGTATATTTTTTATTAGCGCTCCATTCTATAAAGTGTTTATCATCGCCAATTTCAAGAGAATCCTTAATAAACTTATCTTTATCCATGAACGCATTTGAAAACTTTAGACCTGTTGACCAACCAATTTTCCCCCTTCCAGTGGGGTTAACTCTTCTTGAAGAAAAAACAAGATACCCCTCAAAATAAAAAACTCTATTATCGCCATTTTTTATAACATCTTTTACAGTTATGCCATCACCTTCTACAGGTCCATTGTTAGTTAAAAACTCATTTAATGGAATTGCAATACCAGAACTATCAACATTAATAGCGTGTGAATATTTTGACACGATAGATTCAGTTGGGTACCCCCTGTGCAGTCCTATTCCCCAAGCGGCAGCCACTTCTTTTTCCGCTGATTTTTTATGATAAAACCTTAACCGAGGATGAAGATTAAGATCATTATTAAAATCAGAACCGATTTTAGAAGTTACCATAAATTTATCTGTTAGTCCGTAACCAATAGAAAGACCGCTCAAATAGAATGTGTTTCCAGCTAATGGGAATGCTGTGGGGTCTAAAAAAACACCAATCAGCGCTGACTCGCCCTGATAAAAAACTGTTTTCTCCTCAGAAGCTCTATCGAGTACTCCACCATGATATCTTTTCATTCTTTGGATGTTTTTTTTCTGCACTACGGCATCACCGTAAGCAGTTCGAATAATAAACTCTTCAGCGGTTTCACCTAAAACAGACCCCTTAAATAATTCACCATTTTTATTTGTGATTACAGCTGTTTCTGCAAGAAATTGGTCTTTTGGAATATTAAAAGTGCCACTCCCCGTTTTTAATCGAACAATTTCACCCTCATTAGAGAGTATTTCACCTTCTCTTATTGTTCCATCATAAAAATGAAACCTCTTCTTCATTCCAATTTCGAGAGCGACCGCCAAATCAAGGTTTTGCTTAACCCTTGAAGATTTTAGGATATTACCCTCTTGGAAACCTCTTATTAGTTGCGCACCTTCATCCCGACTTAACTGAGTGAGGTCTTTCCCATATTTTTGATTTAAATACTCGTTGAGTTCTTGATCTGAAAATCCAGAAGAAGAAGAAAGAGATTGGATTGCAGATTTTTGCCCTGGTAGAATTAGTCCGCTTTGTCCAAAAACAAAAGTAATAAAAAAGGACAACAAAGCAATTTTATGCATATTCACATTAACACCCCATTAGCTAATCATATTAGTAAAAAACAAATTTAATTAAAAAGAAGTTAACTTGCTTTTCAAAAAGTAGAATTAATTATTACAAACACTTAAGTATGTTAACGCTTGTAATTAAATTAATCTATACTTAACTTTAATTAAGCAAAGATTAAAAAACAAGGTTTTTATTTAATTTTATGGAAAGTGCTAAAGAAATAATTAATAACTTAATGAGTATTCGGGGCTTGAAACGAAAGCGCGACGTAGCTAAATATTTTAATGTCACCCCTCAGGCTCTTAGTATATGGATAGCTAAGGGTAAAATTCCACCTAAGCACTTACTATTGTTATCAAAAGAGGAGCAGATGGAAAAATCTTCAGGACTGGGAGTGTTTACTCCAAAACAAAACCTTGAATCTCAAGGTGAATTGCAAACAGTAATTGATTATCTAATGAAAGAGAATGTTAACTTAAAAGAAAAAATCAAAAGTTTAACAGAACAAACCAACCTTACAAAAAACCTAGCTAATACCAATGGTGTTTTTAATAAAATAATTGCGGATTCATTATATCTTTCTGGCCGAGTAAGTGATGGTATCATAACAAAAGCTGACGGTAACTGGAAAGATATCATGGGGTATCATCCAGACCAATTATCAGGGAAAAAATACGACAGAAACGATTTAATACATCCAGATGATTTAAAAGCGGCAAAAAAGATACAACAGACATTAAAAGATTCTCTGTCTATCTCTTCATCAAGATATAGTGCTATACAAAGATGGAAACATGGTGAATCCGGTAATTATATAATGCTCAGTATGGTTTGGGATATTAATGTTAATGAAGACAATGCTTTAATCGTTTGTAAACAAATAGATGGTTTTATTTCAGATTAAAGAAGTCTATGGAGACAATTCTATATGCTGGTTAAACTAGGGTTTCATTTGTTTTAAGTGGTGGTAAAACCAGGGTCTCCCTCAAAAAAATTAAAATTATCAGAAGAAAAAAGGAAGGATCAATACTTTTAGCTTAAATAAACAATCTCTTGGAGGAGTATATAATGAAAGGTTTATATAGAAAAAGATTGGGTTTAATTATAATACTTTCAACTGTTTTTTCACAAACCAATATTAGTTTTAAGTTTGGTTTACCACTCTCTTCAGCACAACTTTTACTTAAAGAAAGAGCAGTTGGTAGTAAAAAAGTAGTACCTACGATCAGAACTGGCTATTTCCATATTGGACAATCGGTTAAAAGTAAAGATCGTGATGAGTCAATAGGTGCACATTTATTTGTTCCAAGCATTGGTATAAGAGCTGGATATAATAAAATTACGGATTTGAGGAGATATTGGTTAGCAGATGTTTTTACAGTAGTTCCAATTTTTACTGGCACAGATAAAAAAGAAATAAAAGATGACTGGGATTCTCAGTTTAATCCGATTATTGGAATGATTGGTGGGTATGGTGTGGAATTTTTTCTTTCCGATCAATTCTCTATAGGTGGTGAAGCTTCAATGAATCTTGTAATGAATAAATGGAAAAATGAAAATGAAAATGAAGATGAAGGTTATTATGATGATATCTCAGAGGATTGGAGATTAACTGCTGGAGCTGTATTTACACAATTTATTTTTAATTATTATTTTGAGTGATAAACAAAATGAATATTTTTGATAATGTCCTTTTTGCTGTAACGAGAGAGGATTTTAAAATTGAGTATGAAATAATTAAAGATAGAAATTATAAAAAAATCCTTTCTGTTTGCTCTGGGGGTTGTGTCCCACTTTCCTTGAAAACATTATTAAACGATCTTGAAATAACAGTATTCGATATAAACACACACCAATTAAAACATTTAGAAAAAAAAGTAAATTCTATAAAAGAGAAAAAATATTACGATTTAAATATTGATTTTAAAAACGACAACTCTCTTAATCAGTCAGGAAAATTCGAGAAAATGTTCCAGAAATTCAGATTTTTATTTTGTCAAAACATAAGTTCGTTTTCTGAAATAGAGATGCTTTTCAATTATAGTACAAACAAAGAAAAAAGACTTCAAATTATATCACAATGGTATAGAACTAAAAATATTAAAAAACCATTCGAAGTAGTTTTTAATGATAAATCTATTGAAATGGTTTTTAGCAAAAAAGCAACCCAGCATGCTGAGGCAGGTACTTATATAGAATATTTTTATCATAAAATAATGAGATCATTTAATAAAGAAAATTTTTATCGCAATCCATTTTTACAACATATTTTCCTTGGATATTATTTATCAAATGATGCCCTCCCTTATATGCTCAACAATAAAGAAAATTTAGAATTTAATTACTTTAATGGAACAATTTATGAGGTTCCAAATATTAAATCTTATGATTTAGTTACTATCTCTAATTTATTTGATTGGAGCAGCGAATCGTTTATCAAAAGAAGTGCTGCATATTTAAGTCAACTAAATAAAGGTGCAGCTGTTTTGTTAAGACAGTTAAATAATAACAAAGAATGGTATCCGCTATTTCAAAATAATTTCACAGATGACCCGTCATTTGATAATAAGTGGCAAAAAGAGGATAGAAGTATGTTTTATGATCATTTTAAACTATATACAAAAAAGTGAATTTAGAATTCAAGATAGTAAATAAGAAAGGGTTGGAACCATATATCAATATCTTGAATTTATTAGAACAAGAAATCGAGTACCCATTAAAAAACGGTAAAGAGAGTTTTGTAATAAATCATGGAAAAAAATATTATCCTTTTTTTACAAAACAAGGCTATAAAACACGCTTTCTTATTATTAAAAATAAAGGTGCAGTTATTGGTAGTATCGTTGCGGTATGGAAAAAAGTGTATATATCAACAAGAATATATAATGGCTTATATGCCTCAGATCTTAAATTAAAATTAGAATACAGAGGAAAAGAAATTGTTAAAAAATGCTTGTGGTATTTATTATTAAAATGGCCCTTTACAAAGGATTTTAAAGGATGGGATTTTATTTACTTTTGCGCAATGCAAAAAAACTCAAAAGGAGTAGATAAAACATTCAGTGGCATTCATCTTGGTAGATTAACATCCCCAATTGCAAATTTTGTTATTTTTATGTTAGACCCTAAAATATTTTTCAATCAAGGTTTTGAAATTATTCACAAAGGTATACAACAAAATATAAACTTGAGTGAAAAAAGAAAAAAAGATGTTCTTTGGAATGATGGTATTAAAGATATTATTTATAATAAAAAACAAGAAATCATCAGGCTTGGGCACCTTGATCCAGAAATCCTTTCAACGTTAAATATAAAAAGATTTAAAAATGCAATTAATGAAATTGAAAGTCAAAAAAATAGTCTGGTTTGTTTTGCTATTGATTCGCGCGATTCTCTTAAATTAAACTGGTTAAATCAGATTGGAGCAAAATCAGAAACTATGTGTAAGTTGTTTTATTTCAGTCCTTTTTCTTTGAACTTATTTAAGTCAAATATAATTCATATCTCAACCGGCGAGATTTAAATGAATATTTATATTAAAACTATTAAAGATAAAACCCCAATAGGAAGCCAAAAATATTTTTCAAATCTAATTAGTAGAAAAATGCCATTAGAAGTATTCCAACAGACCCAATTAAACTTTTTTGATGCTGTCTTATTTTTTTCAAAGCCAATGTTTATTATTTCTTCTAAACTTGACTCATACCAAGAAAGAATAGTTCTTTTAGAAAACATATTAGATGAGCATGGCAATGGGGATATATCAAAAGCACATGGAAAAACATTTGAACATTATTTATTATCCATTGGTGTTAGCCAGGTAAGAATTAATGATCATATTTCAAGCACAGCTTCAAAATATTTTAATAATTATCTACTAAAAGCAGCAGAAGAAGAAACAACGCATTTTAGTATTGCGATGATGGGTATAATTGAAGATAGATACGTCGAAATAACAAAAATTTTAATAGACGCTTTTTCAAGTAATAAGTGGTTTAAGGGTAAAAGTTTAACGCATTATAATACACACAAAAAATTAGATGTAAACCACTCAGAATCTTTTTATAATTTAATTAAACACCACTGGTATGATAAAACTCATAAAATAGAAATAAAAAGAGGTTTAGACTTTGGTAACAAACTAATTTTAAAGCTTTACTCCGATTTACTATAATTTTTTATTAAAAATAATGTAATTAGAATATTAATCTTTAGCTCTGTCTTTTGATAATTTCTAAACCTTATATTTATTGATATGTCGCCAATTAAAATTTATTTAAGAATATTTTTTGTTTTATTTATCATTTTTATTCTGGTGTATTTAAAAACAATAATTGAACCGAACAATATAGTTAATAATGATCTAATCTTAGAGGAAGAAACTCATTTTTTTAATATCCGTCAGTTAACAACAAGTGGAGAAAATGCTGAAGCTTATTTTTCGTCGGATGGAAAAGAATTAATATATCAAAGTCATGATGGGGACTCCCTATGTGACCAAATTTATATTATGGATATAAAAACGGGAAAAACACAAATGGTTTCAACCGGTAGTGGAGTGACAACATGTAGTTATTTTGAATATCCAAGTTGTGATAATATTATTTATGCCTCTACTCATCTAGCTGATTCTGCATGTCCTCAAAAACCAGATTATAGCAGCGGGTATGTATGGAAGATTTATCCGAATTATGATATTTTTAAATCAAATAGAAACGGTGAAAATTTAATAAGATTAACAGATTCTCCACTCTATGATGCAGAAGCAACAGTTGCTTTTGATGGAAGTAAGATTCTTTACACTTCAATGGCGAGTGGCGACTTAGATATTTGGAGTATGGATACAGATGGATTGAATAAAAGACAGTTAACGAATCGTCTTGGGTATGATGGAGGTGCTTTTTTTAATACAGATGCATCAAAAATAGTTTGGCGTGTTTTTCATCCAGAAACACCAAAAGAAATAAAAGCTTACAAAGATTTACTTTTAGATAATTCTATTCGTCCAATGGCTTTACAAATATGGACAATGGATGCCGATGGTTCCAATAAAAAACAAATAACTTCCAATAAATCTGCAAATTTTGGACCATACTTTATTCCCAATAGTAATCGAATAATATTTTCTTCTAACTTCCATGATCCCAAAGGACGAGATTTTGATCTTTATTCAATTAATACTGATGGAAAAACGATGGAAAGGATAACCTACTTTGATGGATTTGATGGATTCCCTATGTTTAGTCCAGACGGTAAATATATTGTTTTTGCATCGAATCGAAACCAGTTAAAAAAAGGTGATACTAACTTATTTATCGCTGAATGGAAAAATTAATGAAATTATTTTATTTAATTATAATTACTATAAATATTTGTTACGCTCAATCGGTAGAAGATGATGCAGCGTACCGACTTGTATTAGAAAAGCTTGGAGGAGCAATACCAGAAGGATATGTTCGGGAAGCTTTTTCTCACTCTGAACTAAAAATTCATAAAGAGATATCTGAAAGATTTGCTCGACCTTACGAAAAAAAAGCATGGGTAGAGTACCGTAAAATTTTTGTAAAAGAATCAAGAATATCAGCTGGAGCAAAATTTTACAACAAAAATAAAAAATTAATCACTGATATTGCAAATGAATATCAAATGGATCCATTTATTATTGTCACAATCGCTGGAATTGAAAGTAATTATGGAGTCCATCACTCCCAATTTTCAGTTTTTAATTCTCTTTATACCCAAATTCATGAAATGCCAAGAAGATCAAAGTGGGCAACAAGAGAATTAGCGGAGTTCTTAAAATATTGTTTTGATGATCAATTGGATCCTCAAGAAATAGGTGGGTCTTATGCTGGAGCATTTGGTTTTGGGCAATTTATACCATCAAGTTTTACAACATACTCAATAGATTATGATAAAAATGGTATTAGAGAGCCATACAGTTGGCCTGATGTTCTTGGTAGTATTGCAAACTATTTACGAATGAATGGCTATAAAGCAAAAAGTAATAATTATGATAAAAATGGAGACATTTGGAAATCTATTTATGCCTACAACCATGCTGATAATTATGTAATGGCTGTATTAGAGCTTACTGAAAAAATTAGAAAAAGAGCTAAAACTGGATAATTTAAAAAATCATAGTTTTGTTACTGATGGCGAATATTATAAAAACGTTGTTTTAAACTATGAACTTTACAACTCATTCTTTATAACTCTGCCATTTGGGGGACTAAAAAATATTGGGAATTTGATTCCAATATTGAATGGCTTTATAAATAAGAAACTAGCTTTAGGTGAAAATCCAGAAAAAATTATAAATGACTTTTTTCTAACACATACAAATATTAAGAAAAAAGCGGATAAGCATAATTTTTTATTTAAAGTTATTCAATATACCGAAAGACAAGTTGTATTAATAGATGCGATAGAAGATGCTTTTTTCTCAAAGATTAATAATGTTAAAGGAAATGGGTCTATTGGTTCTGTATTTAATAAAATAACAGATAAGGAATTAACCTTAAATCAGATATCAAATGAAATAAACAAATTTGCATCACGAATTGTTTTAACAGCTCATCCAACCCAATTTTATCCAAGCAGAGTGTTAGGTATTATAGATGATTTAAAAAATAACATAATTACAAAAGACTCTTCCTCAATTCGCGACGTATTAATCCAGTTGGGATGGACACCCTTTTTTAAAAAGAAAAAACCCACTCCCTTTGAAGAAGCGTCTAAACTAGTTTGGTATCTAGAAAATATATTTTTTAAGGTGTCTCCAGGGTTATTAAAAAATCTTAAAAAACATCTGAATGCTGATATGCAAAATTTAAGGTTCATAAATATTGGTTTTTGGCCAGGAGGAGATAGAGATGGAAATCCTTTTGTTACAAATGAGATAACAGTAAAAGTCGCAAAACTTTTAAGAAATTCAATTATTAACTTATACATTAAAAAAATTAAAGAGATAAGAAAAAAAGTTACTTTTTCTGGTATTTATGAACAATTAGAAGATATTGAACTCAATTTACAAGATCATTTAATTTATAAAAAAGAGTACAAATTAATTTTATTTTCTAGAAACCTATCAACTATCAAAAAAAATCTATTTAATCAATATGGTGGGATTTTTGCAGATATTATTGATGAATTATTAAATGCAATTCAACTATTTGGATATTTTTTTTCTTCTATTGATGTTCGTCAAAATAGAAACGAAATAATTAGAGCACTTAATTTTGTTGATTATAAAAATCACAAAATACAAAGAATGAGTACCACTGAGTTATTTTCTATTTCAAATGAATTAAGCATTTTAGATGTTAAAGATAAAACAATTAGAGATACTCTTCATTCCTTTCAAATGATACAGGATTTACAAAGTAAATATGGTGAATTAATTTGCAATAGATATATTATTTCTAACTGTTGTTCTGCTAAAGATATTGCACATGTGTTTTTTTTAGCTAAAGGGACTGCATTTAAAAAGAATATCACAATTGATTTTATTCCACTTTTTGAATCAGTAAAAGATCTCGAAAATGCGGATATAATCCTTGATGAAATATTTCAAAACAATACTTATAAAAAACATTTGAATCAAAGAAAAAGCATTCAAACAATAATGTTAGGTTTTTCAGATGGAACAAAAGATGGTGGATATATAACAGCTAATTGGAAAATTCTTCAAGCTAGGAAATCAATTTTAAAGATTGGGAAAAAACACAATATTGATATCATCTTTTTTGATGGACGAGGTGGACCACCAGCAAGAGGTGGAGGCGAAACCCATGAATACTATACTTCACTTAATAAAAAAACAATGGGTTCACAAATTCAACTAACGATACAAGGACAAACGATATCAAGTAAGTTTGGAAATACAATTTCAGCAAAATTTAATCTTGAACAATTAATTTCATCTGGACTTCATGTTTTAACAAAGGAAACTAAATCGGATAATAAAGAGTTTGATCCTTTAATGGATAAAATGAGCAGTATTTCATATAAAAAGTATTTAAAATTAATTAAGAGAAAAGATTTTATGGAATATATGGATAAAGTCACCCCACTAAATTATTATCAGAAAGCGAATATTTCTTCAAGGCCTGATAGGCGTGGGAATGGTTCAAAGTCTATATCTGATTTAAGAGCTATTCCATTTGTCGGTGCATGGTCTCAGATAAGACAAAACGTACCAGGTTATTATGGATTAGGTACCGCAATTAGTGATATGATTAAAGATGATAAAGAACAGTTTTTAAAAAAAATGTATCTTCAGTTTGACTTTTTTCAAGCTATTATTGAAAATTCAATGCAAAGTATGTTAAAAACAGACTTCCAAAAAAGTCAGTTTTTACAAAAAGATAAAAAGTATAAATCTATTTGGGAAGACATGAGGTTAGAGTTTGAATTAACCCATAAAATGGTTTTGAGAATATCAGGACAAAAAACATTACTCGAAAAGAAACCACAAATAAAATCATCAATCTTACTTAGAGAACAGATTGTTTCACCATTGATTTTAATTCAACAATATGGTTTATATAAAAAAAGAAGAGATAGTGAAGACGATAAAAAGGATGTATACGGCAAGCTAATTATAAGGTCTCTTTTTGGAAATATTAACGCTGCAAGAAATTCTGCATAGGTTTTATTTAAAAGGATACGTTTAATTCAATAATCTTTTTATTCCTCTCTATCTTTACGGGGATACTTGTTCCCGACTCTAACTCGCCTAGCCTTTCCATATATTCATATATATTTTTAATTTTTTTCCCATTAATTGATTTTATGATATCTCCACTAACTATTCCAGCTTTTGCAGCCGGGCCATCAGTATTAGAAATTTGATCTATTTCTAGACCAATAGCCGCACTACCATAGTTAGGCATTATACCAAAGGTAACCTTAAATGCAGTCCTTTTTTCCATTGAGTTATTTCTAGGCCCAGCTTCACTAAATGGAGGCCTTTGAGGCGATCGAGCTAGAAAAAAAGTGACTTCATACACAAAATCTAAAATACTTTTTTGTCCATTTAGGTTTATAAGTCTCCAAGTATCATCTGGTGTGTGATATTCATCATGGAATCCAGTAAAAAAGAACAAGACAGGTATTTCCTTAGAATAAAAAGCAGCATGGTCACTTGGGCCAAACCCAGGTAACGTTTTATTTATTTTAAATTTTTTATTTTTGGATAAACTATCTAATAAAGAATTAAAAATTGGAGAAGTACCAACTCCCCCAATGGTAAAGGTTGAATCCTTCATCCGCCCAATCATATCCATGTTTATCATTGTTGTAATTTTTTCTAAATCAACTATTGGATTAGAAATAAAATATTTTGAGCCTAAAAGCCCTTTTTCTTCAGCATCAAAACCAATTAAAAGAACGCTTCTTTTTAATCTACTTTTCTGAGCTGATAACTTTTGTGCTAGCTCAATTAAACCAGCTGTCCCAGAAGCATTATCATCTGCGCCTGGGTGGATCAAGTTTTCTTTAGGTTTTCTTGATCCAGATGATAAACCTCCATGACCAACATGATCAAAGTGTGCGCCAATTACTACATATTCATGTCGAAATTCACGGTTACCACTTTTTATTAAACCGATTACATTTGCAGCTCTTGAGGTTTGAGCTAATAAATTAACATTTGTTTCAATTTTGATACTATTTAAATCAAAATTAAGAGGAGCAAGTTTTTTTTTCATAGTTTTTTGAATTTTTTCTCTTGTCCATCCTATTTTCTTAAATAAATCATCTGCAATATTATTAGAAAGATGCAGAGCTGGTATATCACCATTGTTGTACCCTTTCATATATTGAAGTGGGAAAAGACCATCATCTTCTATTTGAGAAACAAAAAGGACTCCAATAGCACCGGCATCTCGGGCAACTAACATTTTTTTATGAAGAGAAGAATGTTCAGTGTAGATTGAATGTTTATTTTCTCTTTCGGGGCTATGTCGCATCACAATAACCCATTTACCATCAACGTCAATATTTTTATAATCATCCCAAACTAATTCTTTTTCATTTATTTTGAAACCATAGCCTGCAAAAACAGCGAGACCTGATGACTTCCCCTGTCCGGAAAAAAAGAGAGGAATGTAATCTTCCTTAACATTTAATATTCTATTATTGATTTTTGTATAATTTGAGTCTCCGAGCTCTACACCTGTTTTTATGTTGAACGGTTGGATGTATGAATTACTTACTCCAGGAAGAACGCCAAAAGATTTAAATTTTTTCACAATATAAGAGATCGCGTCTTTCGATCCTCGAGAGCCAGGATACCGACCTTCTCTTTTTTCATGTGAAAGGTATCTTATATGTCCCATAATTTCATTTTCTGTAATCTCGGAAGAGGAACTTGAACGCTTATTTTGTATTAAAATAAAACCAATGAATAAAAATATTATAACTGCATATAGAGATTTTTTGTTATCGTTCATAAGCAATTAAAATTAAACAGTATAACTTTTAATGAGAAAGATATTTTCTATTATCTAAACATAAAAAGTGAAAATAATAAAATTATATAAAAAAAATAAAATAGTTAATTTTAGGCTATGAAAAATAAAATTATTGTAAATGTTAAACCTCAATATATGCCTGATCAATCTAATCCTATAAAATCAAGCTATTTATTTTCGTACCATATAGTCATTAAAAACCTTTCTAGCTCTACGGTTAAGCTTGTGAGTAGGTATTGGCATATAACCGATGGTTTAGGTAATTCTGAGGACATACATGGGCCTGGAGTGATTGGGAAGACACCCATTATTAGCCCTGGAAATTTTTTTGAGTATACTAGTTTTTGTCCTTTAAAAACACCAATGGGCTTTATGGAAGGGTCATTTAGAATGATAGACACCAATAAAATTGAATTTGATGTTGAAATTAATCGATTTAGACTCCTAGCATCTCAAATTCTTAATTAAGTTATAAAGTAATTTTAAAAAATTTAAATCTTTGCAACTACAAAATTAAATGTTTAAAAAAGAAATAAGGTAATTCAGGTTTATGAAAACAAATAGAACAAAAATAATTGCAACAGTTGGACCTAGTTGCCCAGATGAACAAACTTTACAGTCATTAGTCAATACAGGAGTTGATTGCTTTAGAGTTAATCTTTCTCATGGCACTATAGAAGAAAAATCAGATTTTTTTGATTTAATAAAAAAAATGTCACTGCCTTCTGGTGAACGACCTGCAATCTTAGCCGATTTATCAGGCCCGAAAATACGTGTTAGTGATTTGAAAAAATCACTACATCTTAAAGTTGGTGATTCTATAAAAATTAGTAACGAAGAGAACGGTGAAAATATTATTCCGGTATCTAATGGAGTCAGGTTTCAAGCTGTTAACCCAGGTGCAAAAATCTTAATTAATGATGGTCTAGTTAGCTTGCTCGTCAAGGAGCAGGTTTCGGATAGGACTTTAATTTGTGAAACGGTAATTCCAGGTCTAGTTGAAAACAGAAAAGGGGTGAACTTTCCGGGTATAGATTTGGATGTTCCAACCCTTACTAAGCAAGATGAAAAAGATTTAAAATTATCATTAGAAAAAGGAGCTGATTGGCTTGCATTGTCTTTTGTTAGGTCCGCATCTGATTATGATCTACTTCGGTCAAAAGTTAAAAGCTATGGATATAACACTCCAATAATGGCAAAAATTGAAAAATGGGAAGCTGTAAGCAACATTGATTCTATAATTGAAGCATTTGATGCTGTTATGGTTGCTAGAGGAGACTTAGGGGTTGAGCTTCCAATAGAGCGTGTTCCATTAATTCAAAAAGAAGTCATAACTAAAGCTAGCCAAGCCAGTAAACCTGTTATTATTGCAACTCAAATACTAGATTCAATGACAGAGAGGCCCGTTCCAACTCGTGCAGAGGTTAGTGATATTGCGAATGCAATTCTTGATGGAGCAGATTGCTTAATGGTCACAGGAGAAACAGCTGCTGGTAAGCACCCCAATAAAGTTATAAAAGTTTTAAATCGAGTTATTCAAGAAACTGAATCGGCCATAGACTATCAAGAATTTTATATTGAGCCGGACCATGAAAAAATCAACACTGCTCAAGCCATTAGCCATGCGGCATGCTCAGTTGCACAAGATCAGGAAATAAAAATATTAGTTACGATGACTCATAGTGGTAGCACAGCAAGAATGACGGCAAAATATAGACCCAATGCCAAAATTATTGCAATGACACCTATTTCAGCAATTTGTCGTCAACTTTCAATAGTGTGGGGAGTTAATCCAATCCTAGTGGGTAAATATAAATCGTCAAATGAAATCCCTGACATTGCGAATGTTGTTCTAAAAAAAGAAAATCTTTTAGAAAAAGGTGATAAATACGTCATTACAGGTGGTGTTCCAGTTGGAATAGCTGGTACAACAAATTTTTTATCTGTTTCTGAGATTAAATAGTTTTTTATTTGGGATTAATTACCCTTCCTAAATGTTTGCATATATATGCCGTACCTCTTTTATCTGGAGGGTGTGAGTCTTTACATTTGTCAGTACAAACAAAATAAGATTCATCCATCTCTTTTACACCTTTATTGTTATAATAAATCCATTTTCCTGTTTGTAGTCCCTGTTCATACTTTCCTTCATATTTTTTTTTACCATTTGGATGGTATCCGATCCAATTTTCATTCGCTTTACCTTCTTTATATTCTCCGGTAAACCTCTTTTTTCCATCTTTATTCCATCCCGTCCAAAGACCATCTTTGTAACCATTTTTTAATAGACCTTGTTCTCTTTTTTCTCCTGATTTATATTTATTAAAAGCAGGACCATTATAGACTTTTTGATTAAAGAAAAAATAGGGACTAAAATTATCACCAGTTATATATTGCCCACTTCTATCATAGAGTACATTTTCCATATCAACAGGTTTATCTGAACAGGAATAAAAAAGGAATAGTAATAATAATTTTTTCATTTAAATCTCTTTTAATTTAATGATAGCGAAGTTATTCAACTATAATTCCAAGGAATAGATCTATTTTACTCAATAATAATTTCGTCTGCAAATAACCAAACATGTCCACCGGATCCATCGTGCCAATCAGGACAAATTTTTCTACTAAATGCTTTAACTTTAATAAACCTTGAATTTATGTTTATATCTTTAAAAACGGACTCTATTCTGTTTGGCTTTCCATTTTCAGGGCCATCTTGGATCTTTTTAGTTATCAATTCTGAGAATGAAAAACTATCATCTGAAAAAGACAATTCAACTTTTGTTGGTAAGAAAATCCAAGAGCTATGTGATTCCAAAAATCCACAAATAATCTTATTAATTTCAGTAATTTTACCTAAATCAATAATTACATCAAGGCTCTCACTCCTCCATCCTTGCCAGTATCCATCTCCAAAATTAGTTGTCCCCCTATACCCATCGATTAAACTTAGTTTTCCAGAACCTCTATATCGATCATTAAAAATTGAATTATATCTAATTTTTTTACCCATAGCTTTATGAAAAATAATTGATTGCTCAGAATATTCTTTTACAGGGACATTATCAGAAAAAATTGCAGCAATCACTTTTTTTGGCTCTTTGATTAAAAATGGACGCTCGTATAACTGTGATTCGTTATTTGGATTTGTCCCATCTAGTGTAAACCTGATTTTTTCCCCCGGTTTTTCAGAACTTAAAGTGACTTTAATTGCTTTAAGGCTATCATTTAATTCACCTTTAATATTAATTGAAAAACTTCCTGGAGCAGAAACCCAGTTTAAAAAATCAAACCGTTTTTTTAAGTTTTTAAGTCTTAAATAAAAATCATCATAAGTATTTTTACCTGGACCAGACCATAGAACTTCAGAAAGAGCTGTCATTCTAGGCAAAACTCTATATTGAGCGCGATCAGGTGTTTGAACATATTCAGTCCAAAGATTCCCCTGAGCTCCAATTATATATTTATGGTTTTGAATATCGAGACTTAAGGGAATCGGGTTAAATGAATATACTTTTTTTAAAGTTACTAGTCCTCCAAATGCAACGGGTGAATTATTGGCGCTGGCTTGATAATAATCGAAATAACAATGTGAAGTTGGGCACATTATGACATCATGACCTGCGGTTGCAGCCTCGATTCCACCGGCCATCCCTCTCCAACTCATAACTGTTGCAGATTTTGCGAGACCGCCTTCAAGAATCTCATCCCAACCAACAAGTTTTTTATTTTTTGATAAAATAAATTTCTCAACACGCTTTATAAAATAGCTTTGAAGTTCGTTTTCATTTTTAAGATTTTCAATCTTAATCCGCTTTTGGCATTTAGGGCATTTTTTCCAATTTGTTTTTTCTGCTTCATCTCCTCCAATATGAATGTAGGGAGATGGAAAAAGATCAATTACTTCTGTTAAAACATCTTCAATAAATTCAAAAACTTGATCATTTCCTGCGCAAAAAATATCTTCATTGGGCCAATAAGAACCAGGGTTAACAGGAATTGTATCTCCTTTACACGAGAGGTTCGGAAATGCTGCAAAAACTTCAGATGTATGTCCCGGCATTTCAATTTCAGGTATAACCATAATATTACGATCTAAAGCATACTTTACGACATCTTTAATTTCATCTTGAGTATAGTAACCACCATAGCTGGCTTTTTCTCCTGGAAGAATAGGAGATTGTTTTTTCCAGGGCTCATCTGTTCTATCGACAGACCAAGCAGATTTTTTAGATAGCTCTGGATACTTTTTTATATCGATTCTCCAGCCATTATCATCTGTTAAATGCCAATGAAAAACATTCATTTTATGTAGTGCTATCATATCAATATATGTTTTAATGAAACTAACATCAAAAAAATGACGAGATACATCTAAGTGCATCCCCCTATATTGAAAATTAGGAGCATCCATAATTACACATTTTTGAATGTCTGAAATACGAGGTTTTATATTTTTTTCTAATTCTATAGGACAGAGTTGACGAAAAGTCTGAAAACCATAAAAAAGGCCAGAAAATGAAGTTGCAATTAATTCAATATTTTCACCCTCCCCCACAGAAAGATTGTAACCTTCGAATTCTATTTCAGATTCATTATCTATAGAAATAATAATTTGATTTAATGAATTAGATTCTTTTACTATAGGTATGGAAGATATTGGGCTTAAATATTTTTGGAATAATATTGCGGCTTGGCGCTCTTGAATATGGCCGCTCTTCAAAGCAATACTTTTTATTGATTTTAAATCAAAGGTGCCATTTATTATTTTTTCTGAAATTGGTTTTGGGATAATAGATATATTATTCATAATTATTTTTTGAGTTTGATTTGGTTGCTGACACCCAAAAATTAATAGGAAAAAAACAACGTTTATTCTTTTTATTATAGATGTTATAATATCTATCATTTTATAAAAATTAATTTTTCAGAATGAACATAATCACTTGATTCAAACGTGAAAAAATAAATTCCTGAGGGTATAGAATTACCCGATGCTGATTGTGCAATCCAATTAAACTTATGTAATCCAGGGTGTATCTTTTGTAGATAGTACGAGTCTATTTTTTCCCCACTAATATTATAAATATCAATTTTGATATCACTTGAAATAAATATTTCATAATGAAAACTAATACTTGGATTAAATGGATTTGGAAACGGTTTAAAAATTTTATAACTTTTAGGTATTAGTTTTTCCTTTGCTATATCAAGATTTGTATTGACAAATTTTATTGCATCAAAAAGAACATATTCACCTACAGATGTTGTACTTACATGATCTCTTAAGATGACGCTACTTTTTGAACCCTTTGGTAAATTGAGAGTAGTGATGGTTGAAAAACTACCGAGTCCTAAACTCTGATCAACAATGATAATACTCTTTGAATTTGTACCATCTTCATTTTGAACAATAATTTCATATTTAGCACTTGTTACCGCATTGGGGTTTTCTGGTAAAAACACTCGGATATCATATTCCCCCTCGACATCTAATGTTGGAACCCAAATAGCGTAATGCCGACTATTATCAACACTATAAACAGCTGGAGCCCTCCAAGAATCATTTTGATAACCTGTATTCAGATAAGTCCAGTCAGGACCATAATATCGCTGAAAACCATTATCTCCATCATCCACCAATTCGTTTGAAACCCAAAGCCATTCACTGCGGTTACCCCTAACTTGTTCAATAGGATCAGTGGTCTCTCCCCACCAACCAAAAGGGTTTATAGCCCATGGTTCATTTGTATCGAAGTACCAATTTTCTTTACGAACCTCAAAATGTAAGTGTGCGTTTAATGCACAACCAGAATTCCCATTGAATCCTAAAGTATCTCCTGTTATAACTGTTTCACCAACCGAGACATTGAGCGGAGGATTCATATGTAGATAACAAGAAAAATAGCCATTCCCATGAGCAATAATTATTGTTCCCTGATCTCCATTCGGCTCAATTCCGCCAGGACAGGGGTCCGCTGGTGGAGAAAAAGCTGCCCATAAAACATAGCCTCCCGCTGGTGCGAGAATAGGAGTGTTTAGAGGCATATAATAATCTGTCCCAGCATGTCCATCATAGCAAGACGAACCGGAGAGACAATCAGGGAAAATAACATCATTATCGAATTCTTTTCCATCAAAACGAAGAAAAAACCCATCTTGGATATTGCTTGATGGGTAGTGATGGTCAACGTGATTTCGAGAAGAAAATTGTTCAAAAGAGGGTTGCGCAAAAGGTCTAATCTCAAGAAATGGATCTTGAGCATGGACAAAGACTTCAAAGAAAAACAATAAAGAACATAAGTTATAAAATGATATTTTCATTAATAGAATCTTTTCCTAAAACAAAATTAAAATAATGCAATAATTATATAAATTTAAATCATTATTTTAAATAGCACTTTTAATTCTTTTTTAAGAAAAGTTTATAATCAAAAAGAGGTTTAAATGAAATACGCGCTTATTTTACTGTTTTTCTCATCTTATTTAATGGCAATAGAAATAGATAGTTCTTACTCTTTGAAGTGGAATAATCAAGCGTGGGGATCTGGTGGCTTATTTCCTGCTGGACCTCCCTGGAGTATGGTCGGACCTTATGATTTTGATGGTGATGGTTATGGCGATTTTATTGTATCTAGTTCTTACACTGGAGAATATTGCAATGGTGTATATCACTATGAAGCTGTAGATGATGATTCAATTGAAGTTCAGTGGGTTCATACTTTTTACGATCTTAGTTGCTCTTATGATAATTTTTCGAGTGTTGCAGTAGCCGACCTAGATGGTGATAGTTTACTTGAAATTTTAACAATAGCAGATACTGAGCCAGGGTCTTCTAACCAAAATGGATTTCAAATTTTTGAATGGGATATAGATTCTTCATCTTTTTTATCAACACCAACAGCAACATGGAATATGGGCTTAGACAGTATTTGGGAAGCAGGTCAAATTCTTGTGGCAGAATTAGATGGAGATCCAAATCCTGAAGTTATTGTTTCTGTGATGGATGGACCATGGGGTGCAACCGGAAGTAGTAGGATGATGATTTTTGAATTAGAAAATAATGATTTTAATAACCCTAATTGGGTTCTTGAGTATGAAGATCCGTTTTGGACAAATTGGAGCGGATATAATATTTCAGTAGGAGATTTAGATCAAGACGGCCTTATGGAAATTTATACCATTGCTAATGAATATTATCATATTATTGTTTACGAAAACGTAGGAGAAGATTTATATGAATATCAAACTGACTTTTATGTAAGTGAGAATTCCTATGAACGAGGGAATCAGAGTATGGTTATTACAGATATTAACGGAGATGGAACAAATGAACTTTTTGCTGTTACCTCTGGTACAAATAGCTTAACAGGAGATTTACTTACACCGGGTTATTTCTATGCGATAGGCGGTGTTAATGATGTGAGCCAATTATCTTTTAATAATTTTAATTATTTGACTAGCTACGAGGGTGGTTTAAGAGAAATAACTCTTGGAGATGGAGATGGAGATGGTAATCCAAATTTGTACATTGCTGGTCACTATAACGAAGCAGTATATGATTGGGAATGGCTTAATGGTGATCCATTAAGTATAAATAGCTACACAGAAAACATTATTTTCATGGATGACACAACGGACAACTATACGCCTGAAAGCGATCAAGGTAAAGTTCGCGTAGCTAAATTATTTTCAGGAGATATTGATAATGATGGTAATGGTGATATTATTTTCACATCCGCTAGTTTTGCATCTGATAAGCCTCAGGTTTTTATGATTGAGCACGAAAACCAATTAAACACAAAAAAAGGATCACAAATTCCAAAACAATTTAATATAAGTCAGAATTACCCAAACCCATTTAATCCCTCAACTCATTTTAATTATAACCTTTCAGAATCTGGAATAATTGAATTAGCTATTTATGATATTGAAGGTAAAATGATTTACAAATTCCATGATGGTTTTCAAAGAGCGGGGAATCATAATGTTTTATGGACTGGCATTGATTATAACCAAAAAAAAGTGTCAAGTGGTATTTATTTTTGTCGATTAAAAATGGAATCCAAAACAATTACAAAAAAAATGATAATGACAAAATAATCAGAAAATTTCAAATTAATTTTGACCATTTTATAGATATTATTATCAAAATCAATGAATTAAACATTTAATGATAAATTTTAAGAAAAGTTTTTTAGCTTCTATTTTGTTTTTTTTTAGTGCCATTATTTTATTCATTAATTTTGGTTGTGTTAAGCCAGATATTCCTTCTCAAGAGGACTCACTAGTTTATCTAATGTATGACGATGTAAAAGACTGGGATCCGGCATCGGCTTTTTCATTGGAAATTTTACCAATGTCGAATATCTATGAACCTTTACTTTGGTATGACGCCTCTGAAGAGAAATCTCGGTTTATCCCTGCGCTTGCGACATCGTATAAAAAATCTAAAGATGGCCTAAAATGGACATTCTACCTTAGGGATAACGTTACTTTTTCTGATGGCCATATTTTTGATGCAAATGCCGTAAAAATAAGTATTGAAAGAACAAAGTCAATAGGCGAAGGCGCTGGGTTCATTTGGGATCCTTTAGATAAAATAGAAATAGTGGATTCCTTAACTATTCTTTTCCATTTAAAATACCCAACTCCTTTAGACTTAATTGTTAGCGCTCAGTATGGCGCTTGGATCTATTCACCTAAATTAGCAGAAATGAGTAGAGACAGCATAAGAGCTGGTATTGCTGCAGGAACAGGACCTTATGTACTTTCAAAATGGATCAAAAATCAAAGTATTATTTTGGAAGAAAATAAAACCTACTGGCGTGGGTTTTCAGAAAAAAGTTTTAGAAAAATAGACCTTCGAATTGTGTCTGAACCAGCGACAAGGATTCAAATGATTCAAGGAGGAGAAGCTGATATTTGTTCTCTTATTCCTATCGAAGCATTAAAGAGCTTTGATGATAATCCCAATTTAGAAGTGAAAGTTTTTCCTAGTTTTGTGAATCATTTACTAATACTTAATGTTAATAAACCACCAACTAATGATATTAAAATAAGACAAGCGATTGCTTCTGCTTTAGATTACCAAAGTATTATAGAAAACATTTATAATGGATTAGCAAATAAACCTTCGGGATTAATACCATCTTCAATAGCTGGAATTTCTGCACCCAAAAAACAGTTTAAATTTGATTTGAAAAAAGGTCAGGAGTTAGTTGAGCATTCAAATTTTGATAAAAAAAAGTCAATTAAACTTAGTTATGTAGCCTCTTCCAATGAATATTGGAAAACGTGTTTGATGTTACAGGCCAATTGTAAAAAAATTGGTTTAAATATTGATTTACATGCTGGTTTATGGTCTGAAATATGGGCTAAAGCTCGAGAATTTAAAACTTCACCAAATATTATTGAAATGGCATGGTGGCCTACCTACGCGTCTCCATCTGATTGGCTATATAACATGTTTTCTTCCCAAGAAAAGCCTCTTTTTAACTTGTCTTATTATTCTAATGCAAAAATTGATTCACTCATAGAAGTTGCAAAAAGACTTGAAGGAGTTAATAATAAAAAATCTTTTGAAATTTACAGTCAAATACAATCTACTTTAATTGAAGATTGTGTTGTTATTCCCATTGCTGATTTAAACGCATGGATTGTAACTAAAAAAAATTTAGTTGGATTTAAAAATAATCCAGCCTACGCAACAATTTTATTTTATAGCTTAGAGCGGAATTCAAATTGAAAATATTCTTTTTAAAAAGATTTATGACTCTATTTATTACTGTATTCGGAGTCATTTTAATTACATTTTTATTGGCTCGTATTTTCCCAAATGACCCAATAATGTTAGTTGTTGGTTCACATCCAACGCAAGACCAGATTGATATAGCCAATCAAAAATATGGTTTTGAAAAACCGATAATTGAGCAGTTTATTGATTACCTTGTAAATTTAATTCAAGGAGATATGGGAACATCGCTTCGGACTAAACAATTAGTTCGAGATGAACTAAGTCATCGTTTTATGGCTACATTTGAACTTGTAACACTATCTCTATGCCTATCAATATTAATTGGTTTTCCCCTAGGGATATTATCAGGATATTATAGGAAAAACCGTTTTTCAATATTAATTAGAGGATTTGCTTTTAGCAGTATTGCATTACCTCTTTTTTGGTCTGGAATGCTTGCCCAAATGTTTTTTTTTGGAAAGCTTGGGTGGCTACCACTGCAAGGGCGTGTTTCACCTCACTTTCAAGAGACAGAACTATCTATCAATTCAGGTATTCTAATATTTGATTCTTTTATAACAAAAGATTGGTCTTTTTTTGGAGATGTCTTTAGCCATTTGATTTTACCGGTAATGTGCCTGTCTCTTTCTAGTGTCGGAATTATTATTAGAACAGTTAGGTCCTCTGTAATAGAGACTCTCCAAGAAGATCATTTTTTTAATTATCAAGCTTTAGGCTTTCACCCTTTATCAATACTGTTTAGACTTGCTTTTAAAAATAGCCTTGTACTTTCATTAACTATTCTAGGCTTAGTTTATGGTATGTTACTAGGTGGCTCTTTTTTTGTTGAAACAATTTTTGATTGGCCCGGATTAGGACATTTTGGGATTTTATCCATAATGACAAATGATTTCCCGTCTATTATGGGAGTGACAATTCTTTATGCCGGGGTTTATCTTTTGATCAATTTTTTAGTAGATCTAGCATATTACTATATTGATCCCAGAATTAGATACGGGAAAAAATGAGTCAATATCCTAAAAATATATATATTCCCATTTTCCTTCTAATCTTGATCCTAATATTAAGTTTCTTTGTTCCGCTAATTAGGGGTGGGATTATATCGCATTACGATTTACACTTTGAGCGTGCCCTTCAACCACCTTCTTTTTTATATCCTTTCGGAACGGATTCATTAGGTCGAGATTTATTTTCGATTACTTTTATGGCCGCGAAGTCTTCTTTTTTTGTTGGTTTTGGCGTTGTTATTCTTGCCGCTTTAATTGGAGTTCCAATTGGAATGATTGCAGGATTTAAAGGTGGATTTTTTGATACCGTTTTAATTCGAATTACTGATGGTTTTTTGGCTTTCCCTCCGTTAATTCTACCTTTTACTATCACAGCTTTACTTGGGCCTTCATTAATAAATATTATTATTGCCATTGCGGTTGCATGGTTTCCTTGGTACGTACGAATTGTCAGGGCTAAGACTCTCGAAATACGATCTTCTGGTTATATAGAGTATTCTATAGTCATGAAAGCAGGATGGGCTCATATTTTAAAAATACATATATTTCCTAATATTTTCCCAGCTGTATTGATTCAGGCCAGTGCAGATATAGGGTATGCTATTTTAATGGCAGCAGGACTTTCATTCCTTGGGCTTGGTGCACAGCCACCTGAATTAGAATGGGGATTATTAATCACACAATCTAGAATTAGTTTTTTATATAGTTGGTGGACAATTTTACCGCCAGGAATATTTCTTTTCATCACTGTTGTACTTTGTAATTTTCTTGGTGACAGCTTAAGAGAATATTATGATCCAAAGTTATAAAAAAAAGCAAACTATTCTAAATGTCTCCCACTTGCGTGTCGGGCATAGAGATAAAAAAAAAGTTAATATCCTAAGAGATATAAGTTTTTCTATATTCAAAACAGAAACATTTGGAATTATTGGAGAAACGGGTTCTGGAAAAACAATGACAGCAAACTCTGTTATGAATCTTTTACCCGAAAGTATTTACAAAAAAAAAGGTGAAGTTTTTCTTGAAGGGATCCCAATACATACATTTTCATTGAACGAAATGCGAAAAATATTGGGTTTGAAAATTGCGTTTATTCCGCAAAACTCATCTACTGCTTTGAATCCTTTATACAAAATAGGCTTTCAATTTGAATTTGTTCTTAGAAATCGATTCAAAATTAACACTTTAAAAGCAAGGTCTAGGGCGAAAGAGTGGTTTGAAAAAGTGAAACTTAGAAACATTGATCGGATATATAATAGTTATCCTTGTCAACTTTCTGGAGGTCAAAACCAGCGAATCTCTATAGCTTTAGCATTATCTCTAGATCCATCTCTATTAATTGCGGATGAACCAACAACGGCTCTAGATAGTATTACACAACAAGAAATACTTTCTCTTTTGTTATCTTTAAAAAAAGAATACGAACTAAGTATCATGTTTATTACCCATGATATTTCAATTGTCAAAAAAATATGTGATAGAGTTGCAGTCATGTTTAAAGGTCAAATTGTAGAGTGTGGAATAACTAATCAAATTCTGACAAATCCTAAACATTCTTACTCAAAGAGCCTATTAAATTCATTACCAACTTCGCTTATATAATATTTTGATTTTTAAAACAATATTATTTATAGTAAAGAGTTTAAAAAAATGAGCAGGCTTCTTTTATTAAATAAAATCAATAAATATTATTCAATAAACTCTGTTTCAATGCAAGTGCTTCAAGATATTGACCTTTTAGTTGAAAAAGGAGAAAGCTTGGCTTTGGTTGGAGAATCGGGTAGCGGAAAAACAACATTATCTAGGATTATTTTAGGATTAACTCAGCCTGATAGCGGTGATATTTCATGGGGGGATAATGAAATTAGTCCTAAGGTGAGTGCTGTCTTTCAGAATCCAAAAGATGCTATGAATCCGCGAAAACGCATATGGGAATCCATAGCCGAGCCATTAATCATTAATGAAAAAAAAAGAGTAAACTATTTTAGAGAAAAATGTTTAAGAATTGCATCAGAAGTTGGCTTAGAAAAAAACCTAATAGATCGTTTTCCGTTTGAACTTTCTGGTGGGCAAATACAAAGAGCCGTTATTGCTCGGGCATTAATTGTTATGCCGGATCTCATAATATTAGACGAACCCACATCAGCTTTAGATATTTCAGTTCAGGACAAAATTATTAACTTATTAACTGATTTACAAATTGAATATAATTTGACTTATATATTTATAACGCATGATTTACAATTAGTCCATTATTTAGCTAAAAAAATATTTGTTTTAAAAAATGGTAAATGTGTAGAAAAAGGAGAAATAAAAGATGTTTTTTCAAAACCGAATAATCTTTATACTCAAAAGCTTTTGGAAGCAGGTGGTGTTATTAATATTCCTTAAAAAAGGTTTAAAAATATGAAAAAATATTTAACTATTGCTTCAGTTCAGATGTTTGTTGGATTGGATTTAAAAACCAATTTAAAAACGATTGAAAAGTATTTATCTTACGTGCACTTGACATTTCCACACATAAATATTGTTGTTTTTCCAGAGTTGTCATCTTTAGGTATTGGTGGCGATATGTCTAAGCTAGCTCAGCCAATTCCAGGTGATTTAACTAAAATTTTTTCAACTTGGGCGAAAAAATATAAAATATGGTTAATACCTGGCAGTATTTATGAGTCTTTAAATAATAAAATTTATAACTCTACTCCTGTTTTTTCGCCCGATGGTTCACTCGTTGGGATTTACAGAAAAAGATTTCCATGGACTCCATATGAAAAAACTGAACCAGGAAAAGAACCATTTGTTTTTGAAATAGAAGGATTTGGAAAAGTTGGGATTATGATATGTTACGATATAATGTTTCCAGAGGTAGCTCGAGATTTAACACATTTAGGGGCTGAATTGATTATTATTCCAACTGCGACAACAACCGGCGATAGGAGGCAGGAACAAATAGTTGTTCAGGCAACAGCTATTACTCAACAGTGTTATGTTGTCTCATGTAATGGTGTTGGCCTTGGAGGAGTTGGTGGATCGCAAATTGTTGATCCAGAAGGCCTTATCTTGCAGAATAGTGGCGAAGGGGCCAACCTTCAAACCGCAATTATTGATTTTGATCATGTTCAAATAATTAGAGATAAGGGTATTGCTGGTATTTCTAGTCCATCTAAAGCTTTTAAAGAAAATAAACAATTTTTTTCTGCATATGGAACTGATAAAAATGAGTAATCAAAATTATTTATCTCCAGTATGGACACATTTAACTGAAATAACACCGGCAAGGGGTGAGGGTGTTTATCTTTATGATAAAGATGGGAATCAATTTCTTGATTTCACATGCGGCATAGGCGTGACAAACACAGGGCATTGTCATCCGAATGTTGTTAAGTCAATAAAGGATCAGTCGGAAAATCTTATTTTTGGTCAAATTAACACAGTTATACCTCAACCAACACTAGATTTGGCTAAAAATTTAAATAAAATCACACCTAAGAATATCAATCAATTCTTTTTTTCAAATAGTGGCGCTGAAGCAGTAGAAGCATCAATTAAACTTGCCAAGCATGCTACCGGGAAAAGTAATGTAATTGTTTTCCAAGGAAGCTTTCATGGCCGTACTCATTTAGCAATGGCTATGACAACATCTAAAATTGGTTATCGTCAAAATTATCAACCTCTTCCAAGTGGAATTTTTGTTGCTCCATTTCCATATTCTTATTTTTTAGGATTAGGTGAAAAAGAAACTTCTGATTGGTGTATAAATCAGTTAAACATTCTTATTAAAGGGCAGACAGCACCCTCAGAAACTGCAGCTATTATCATCGAGCCAGTTTTAGGAGAGGGAGGATATGTCCCTGCTTCATCTGTTTTTATGCAGGCATTAAGAAAATTTTGTGATAAATATGAAATTCTTTTAATTGTAGATGAAGTACAATCAGGCTTTGGGCGATCTGGTAAAATGTTTTCTATTGAACATTTTAATGTTGAGCCAGATATTTTGATTATGGCAAAAGGAATGGGTAGTGGATTACCTATCTCCGCTATTGGTGCGTCATCAGACCTTATGTCAAAATGGAGATTAGGTACTCATGGTGGAACTTATGGAGGCGGAAGTGTTATACCTATGGCCGCAGCTAATGCAACAATTCAAACAATTTTAGATGAAAAGCTAGTCCAAAATGCTAAAGTTCAAGGAGACTATCTAATAACTAGGTTAGAAGATTTAAAAAAAGAATATCCCTCCATTGGAAATAACCGTGGACTTGGACTTATGATAGGTACAGAATTTACAGATATTAATGGAAACCCCGATCCTAAAAAGGCAAGATTGATCCAAATGGCTTGTCTAAATCAAAACCTTTTATTGTTAACATGTGGTACATATCTAAATGTTATTCGCTGGATTCCACCGCTGATTATTACGAAAAATCAAATTAAAAAAGCTATTGATATTTTTCATTTAGCACTTAAAAACTCTTAATATTATTTGGAGGTTCATTTATGAAATTGAAATCAATTAATCCTGCAACTGGTAAAGAAATCGCTTCGTATAAGGAAATGAATTTGGATGAGGTTGAATCCATTCTTTTAAATGTTAATTCTTCGTACATAAAATGGAAAGAAACATCTTTTTCATATAGAGCGCAATTACTTAAAAATGCAGCAAAAGTAATTCAAGATAAAAAAGAAGACTTGGCTAAGATAATAACATTAGAAATGGGTAAACCATTTTTCCAGGCAGTTGCAGAAGTAAACAAATGTGCATCGGTTTGTCATTACTATGCAAATAATGCAGAAAAAATTTTAGAAAATCAAATTATTGAAACAGAAGCATCAAAAAGTTATTTAGCTTACAGACCAATTGGTATTATTTTTGCTGTTATGCCTTGGAATTTTCCATTTTGGCAGGTCCTTCGGTTTGCAGCTCCAGCTCTAATGGCTGGAAATGTATGTGTTTTAAAACATGCATCAAATGTTCAAGGTTGTGCATTAGAAATTGAAAAAATATTTCATGATTCAGGGTATCCCAAAAATGTTTTTAGGACATTAGTAATTGGTTCAAAATATGTAAAAAATGTAATTAAAAACCCAAACGTAAAAGCAGTTACAATAACAGGGAGTACACCCGCAGGAAAAGCTGTTGCATCCCAAGCTGGAGCTGTGCTGAAAAAAACAGTTTTAGAATTAGGTGGAAGTGACCCATATATTATTTTGAAAGATGCAGATCTTGACCAAGCCGTTTCTGCATGCATGATCGGACGTTTTTTAAATACCGGACAAAGCTGTATAGCGGCAAAACGGTTTATTGTAGTCGAATCTATATTAGAAGACTTTAAGCAAAAATTAATAGTAGCTATCAAATTAAAAAAAATGGGTGACCCTTTTGACAAAGATGTTACTATAGGTCCGATGGTTAATATTGAATCACGTAACGAAGTTCATCGGTTAGTTAACGCCACGATTAGAAAAGGAGCTGAATTATTGGTTGGGGGAAAAATTCCGACTACAAAAGGTGCTTTTTATCCACCAACATTACTTAACGATGTAAAACCAGGTATGCCTGCCTTTGATGATGAAATCTTTGGACCAGTTGCTTCTATTATTTCTGCAAAAAATGAAAAAGAAGCAATTCTTTTAGCAAATCAAAGCCAATTTGGATTAGGTGGTGCTGTCTTCACAAAAAATCTAAAAAAAGGTGAAGAAATTGCATTAAACCAAATCGAAGCGGGATCTTGTTTTGTTAATGATTTTGTTCGGTCTGATCCGAGGTTGCCTTTTGGTGGAATCAAAGAATCTGGATATGGTAGAGAGTTATCAGAAGCTGGAATTAGAGAGTTCACAAATATGAAGACAGTATATATAAAATAAGTCTAACATTGTTATTTTTTTTACTATAAGCTAATAAAATTGTTCTTACTTGGTTTATATTTAACCCTATGATGATATGGTTGCAAAAGAATTACAGTTTAGCTCTTTCTAGTGCTATCCTGCAAAGTGTCCTGATTATTTTGGGAGCTATAATTGCGGCAAAGGCAACAGATATTGTTTTTACCAAAATTTTTAAACGTGTTGTTGATAAAACACAGAATTCTCTCGATGATAAAATATTGCAACTTTTACATAAGCCAGTATTTTATTCTATATTGTTTTTTGGTTTTAATATTGGTATCAAAGTAGCTAGACTACCAATTGAAATTGATTTTGCACTAATTGGAATATTCAAAACAGTAACAATCCTTATTTGGTTATTTGTTAGTATAAAAATTTTAATAATGTCTATGGAATGGGCATCCAGACAAAAAGAAAACAATTTTTTTCAAAAGAACACACTCCCTCTTTTCAATAATTTAGCTAAAATTGGGATAGGTCTATTTGGTATCTATTTCATATTTTTAAGTTGGGATATCAATATTAATGGTATTCTGGCATCAGCAGGAGTTTTAGGTGTGGTTTTAGGCCTCGCGGCAAAAGACACTGTATCAAACTTTTTCGCCGGTATCTTTTTAATGGCTGATTCGCCATTTAAAGAAGGTGATTATATACTTTTAGATAGTGGTGAACGTGGTTATGTAAAACAAATGGGTTTAAGGTCAACTCGTTTTATGACAAGAGATGATATTGAGATTACTATTCCTAATTCTGTGATTGCATCCTCAAAAATTGTTAATGAAAGTGGTGGTCCAGGAGAAAGCGAAAGAGTTAGAATAACAATTCATATTGCTTATGGTTCAGACATTGATCACGCTAAACAAGTTTTAGTTGATCTTTCTTTAAAAAATCAGGATGTTCTTAAAAACCCCGATCCTCGTGTCCGCTTTAGGGAATTCTCTGAATACGGTCTTAAGTTGCAACTATTATTTTGGATTCAAAAACCAGAAAAGAGAGGAAGAACTATAGATGCTATAAATACTGAAATATATAAAGAATTTGCCAAAGAAAAGATTTCTATTCCATATCCTAAAATGGAAATTGTAATGCCTGATAAATAAAGTTTCTATTTAACATCATTAGTTAATTCTCGAGTAGCCTTTTCATTCCACCCTCTTAAAACAAGCTGTACATTTGTATGGTTATTATTCTCTATTACATCGTCATCCCCGGCGTAAAATTGCATTAAAATGGTTTTTCTAGGCTTATTTGATATATTAGCCATAGACCCATGCAAAGTACAAGAGTGAAAAAAAAGAGTATCTCCAGCATTTGCTATTATGGGTAACCCTTCTTCTAATTTATAATGATTGTGAATTTTATTTATGTAGTTATGCCCATTTGATTTTTTTACAAGACCCAAATTATGAGATTTTGGTATAATCCGAACACAACCCATATTCTCATTTGTATCACTCAAATGAATGATTGCTGCAATCATTGTGTTTTTTTTTGTAGGAAAAAAAGACCAGTCTTGGTGAAGTGGAAATGCTGATCCGATTTTTTTAGGTTTATAAAATAGCTTTGTATGATGGAGAACGATGTTTTCGCCAATAATGGATTCAACACTGTCTAGCAAATTTTTATTTTGTATCATTTGAAGCATTAACGAAGAGTAGCTTTGAACATTATGAGTATGAAAAACCATAGAGTCACTACTTTCTAGATGTTTTGTTAAAGGGCTACCCCATCGAGCATTAATATTTTCTTTGCTCTTTTTTAATTGGATTACAATCCTGTCAAACTCTTTTTCAAGTAGTTTTATGTCAGTATTATTAAAAAGATTTTTTTTTATTGTATACCCAAATTTTTTAAAATCTAATTTTAATTTATTCATCATGACTACTGAAATATTATTGGTGCAATCTTCTGGTTTTGTAGATAATCTAAATAGTTCTTATTTTCATTTTTTAACTCAATTTTCCGTGCTTGATCTGTACAAAAATGAACGACTAAACCAATTCTAGGCTCAATATTTTTATTAGCAGTAGAAGAGTGATAAGTTAACGAAGAATGAATAGCAACTTGACCTTCAGATAATATTCCCTTGGTGATTTTGTAATCTTTATGAGTTTTAGTTATAATGTTATGTTGGGAAGATAAGTCTTTACTAAAAAAGTCTAAGCCATCTATTGAACCCCATTTGTTTGATTCTACAATATACTGAACGGGTCCTGAATTTTCTGTTACGTTAGATAAAGCAATCCAAGCAGTATAAAGTCCTTTCTTAGACCAAAATGGCCAATATTGAGCGTCTCTATGCCATCCAGCATTCCCACTCGAACTTTTGCTTGTCGGTTTCCAAACGAGTTGTGTATGCCAAATTTGAATTTTTTTTGATGAAGTCGCTTCACTTAATAATCTTGTAAACCTTTCATCAGTTATAAAACCCCAAACAGTTTTATTACATAAATGAGGTTTATCAATCTTTATCAATGAATTTGGATTATCTCCAGTTTCCCAAAATCTATTTTCTGGTTTGACACCAGTCTCATAATTACCATTTATAATTTCCCATAATGCAGACCTACATGTGCTTATTTTTGTGGATCTAAATATTCTTGGAAGAAAGCAAAAGCCCTGTTTATTTAAAGAGTGAGATGGTGTTGGTTTGAACAAAAATTTATTTATCTTTTTTAGTTAAAACTTATAAAGTTTTTTAACCCACTTAGCATCATCAGGCGCTAATTTTTCTCCAAGCAATGATGCCATTTCAACTTGCTTTTTATTACGCTGACCAAGTAAAACACAACCAGTATCTGAGTCTAAAAATAATGAGTTAATTAATCCCTGCATGACAGGATTCTTTTTTTTCTTAAATCGTTCTTCTAATAGAGTTTTATTTTTTCTTAGTTTTTTCAAAATCTTTACATCTTGAAATTCTTTTACCCTAGAGCGGTGATCACCATCGTTAAATTTTACGGGATTTTTATATTTTCCAGTTAAAAGACCATGCTTTATCGGTGAAAAAAAACAAACTCCCAGATTATTTTTATCAACATAGTTTTTTAATTCTGAGGTGATATAGTTATTATCCATTACATTATGATAGATTTGCACAACATCAGGGTCGCATATTTTTATATATTTAAGAACCCTTTCGGAGGACCAATCAGATAAACCAAGATATTTTGTTTTTCCTTCTATTTGAAATTGTTTTATTGTTGAAATAGCATCATTCAAATACATATCATTTTCACCAAAATTACAATGGTGCAAGTATAAAAGGTCAACGCAGTTTGTTCTAAGGTTTACGAGCGATCTTTCAAGGTTTTTCCTCATATGATTTGGATTATACCAATTTTTGTGAGGACCTTTATCCCAACCTAATTTAGTTGCAATAAAAATATCCTTTCTGGGTATTTTGGGCCACATTTCACCAATTATAGATTCAGATTTACCGTTGCCGTAAACATCCGCTGTATCCCAGTGATTGATCCCCAGCTCCCAAGCACGTGTTAGAGCATCGGAAGAGTCTTTTTTATTTTGCCCGGCCCAACCAACAGCCATTTTTCCATTCATACTTTCACCGCCGAAAGCCCATGTACCTAAGCTAATAGAAGAGACTTCACAATTTGTTCGACCTAATATAACTTTTCTCATGTACATCCTTTTTTAATAATGCATTAACTTATAATAGTTATTAAAAGTTATCTTTGATATTATGATAAATAATAAATTAAAAATATTAGATATTGGACATTCAAACCTGAGTTTAGAAACAGCTCAACTAAACCTTGAAACAATGATTAGCCAAATATCATTCGAAGGAAATATCCGTGCTATTAAAGTGATAACAGGTCATGGATCTGGAAAACTTAGATCGGTAATAAGGTTATGGTGTAAAGAGCAAGAAGGTCGGTTTCAATCCGTTATTAATGGTGAGGATTATAATATGTTTAATAAGGATGCTACCGACATGCGCGTAGATTGCAATATTAAAAGTGACCCTGATTTTGGGCGAAATAATTCAGCGATTACCTATATTTGGTTATGGTAACGGCATTCATTTAAAATTAAATGAAATTCAAGAGGTTTTAAGTAATGGGAATTCAAAAAAATAAGTACAATTACCTTTTTAAGAATATGATACCTAATAGTATTGAGGGAATAAAAATATATGGGCCAAAAGATCAATATATAAAACCCCAGTACTACGACGATGTTACAAATTTAGAGAATAGAATCTGGTCTGAGCTATATCAGAAACTAGAGTTTTTACTTGATCAATATGCATCAAAAGAATATTTGCTAGGGCTTCGGACGCTTCCTATACCAAATAATATGTTCCCAAATTTTAAATTGATTTCACCTTTAATTGAAAATGCGACAGGTTGGACTTTACTTTCTGTAGCTGGATTTTTAGACGAAGATTTATTTTTTGAAATTAATAAACAGCGTCGATTTCCGGTTACCGATATAATTAGGAAATCACCTAGATTTGATGAAAAATATTCAGGAGTAAATATTTTGAATAAAAAAGGTTATACCCCTGAACCAGATATCTTCCATGATATCCAAGGTCATATTCCTTTTTTAATGAATAATAAATATGCTGACTTTATGTATGAAATTGGTGTTTTAGGATTTGAGATAATTAAAGATGAAAGAAAACTTGGTAAGGATTTGATATATCATAATCTAAAAAGGCTTCAAAACTTTGCATGGTGGACGTATGAATATGGTTTACTCGATAATAAAGGTCTCACGGATTCATTTCGTAGAGTAGACAATGATATTAAGTTTGAAGTTTATGGTTCAGGAATAATTTCATCATACGACGAAGTTAAAAATATAATTGAATGCTCAAAGGGGTTTTCTAATCGATCTAAATTCCTTAAATACGATATAGAAGAAGTTATTTTAACTTGTTTTGATTACAGCCATATACAGGATAGATACTACGTTATTGACTCTATGGAGAGTTTATATTCTTCATTTAGGGAAAACATTGAATTATTTTATTTTGAAGGCTGAAGAGGCAATGAGACTTTTTTATCTCTTTTTAATTTCTATTTTATTTTATAATTGTACTGGCTCAAAAATTTTGAATATTGCGGAACAAAACCCAGCTCTTTTAATTGCAATGGAAGACTCCCTATTACATAAAGGGAGAACAGAAAGCTTAGCTAGTGCGCTATCATTAGCCCATAATAAGATAGGTTTAAAAGAATTCACTAAAAAAAACTATAATAAAGCTTTAAAGCACTATTTAAGTAGTAAAGAATTTAATGAAAATAATATCATCGCAAATTTTCATATATTAATCATTAATGGAATTATTTTAGAAAAAACAGGTAAAAAAGATAATTTATGGACAGCAATTCAAAACTACAACAAAGCCTCTCAAATAAACCCCAATAGCGGAATACCTCATTATTATATAGGTATGGCTTATCAAAAGATAGGGGATAAAAATTTTGATCTAATCTTAGAAGCATTTGAGTCAGCGCTTGCCCTTGATCTTGAACCGGACTTAAGAGAAAGAACTAAGTTGGCCTACGATAAAGAAAAAAGTCGTGAGAAGACATTAAACGACTTTTGGAAATGATTTTCTTCAAATTTAGATTTTTATAATTTCTTGACACATACCTAATTTTACATTAAAATTGGAAAGCTTTAGCGCATTTAGTTGCTACAAGTGTTCATAATCCGAGGTAAAACATGACACTATTACAAAGCCCACAAAAGCGATTTGTACTCGCTATGCTTGCCCTTATGTTTATAGGCACAGTTGCCTATGGCAAAGGTAACACCATTACTGGTCGAGTATTAAACTCAGACGGTAACAAAGTTAAAGGTG
>Ga0209632_10000147_pt1 | contig 71498 bp, 53 predicted proteins | sample COG_10_FD_184754 | JGI IMG/M metagenome (GOLD analysis project Ga0209632, IMG submission 184754) | Pelagic Microbial community sample from North Sea - COGITO 998_met_10 (SPAdes) (version 2) | ecosystem: Environmental > Aquatic > Marine > Neritic zone/Coastal water | place: Helgoland, sampling...
TGTAAGTTGTGCTCAACTACTGCTTTACGTAAATCTTCATCTGCATCTGTAATTCTAAATATACTATGTAAGTTGTGCTCAACTACTGCTTTACGTAAATCTTCATCTGCATCAATTATACGAAATAAACTATTAAGATTACCTTCTAGTACTGCTTTACGTAAATCTTCATCTGCATCAATTATACGAAATAAACTATGTATGTTTCCTTCAACTAGTGCTTTACGCAAGTCCTCATTGTCAGTTAATTTAAAAATACTAGTTAAATCATGGTCATTATATAATCTTCTAACATCACTTAATTTATTTCCATAAAGTAATTCAAATCTATCTAATATGTCTATAATAACATTATCTTTTTTATTATTAATTTTAAAATTAGTAGCTACAGACGTATTATGAGTTGATTTATTATCTGCATAAACTTCTTGAATATCATCAACAATGATTTCAGTTTCAATATTATCATATGCTTGTTTAAATTGTTGTGTCAACCAATCAAAATCATTAATATGAAACATTTTATCTTTGTGTGATTGTCCAAACTCTTTTCCAGCAACAGCGCCAGCTATTGCATATTCACCAAAAGGTCTATCACTTCCTACTGTACACCAAATTTCAAGTCGTTGATTTGTTTCATCATTTTTTTGTCTATCAATTATCTTACTTGATAATTTTGCACATTCTCGGAACGCACTTTTCCAAGATTCATATGGTCCAGTATTAAATTTTGTATAACAACTAAGATCTTTCATTACTTTAAAGTTTTGACTAATACTTGTATTAACATCAACTCTTGTTTTATCAACTTTTTTAGTAAGCTCAGTTGGTAATAATTTTATGCCGCCGTATCCATATTCTAGATCATTAATAGGGTTTTTACTACGCCATACATGTACTGCATCTTTATCATGCTCAGGCACTATATATTCAAAATTAAATGTTTCAACAACTTCGGCATCTCCGTCAATAATCCACATCATATCAGTATCGCATATTTCAGCGGCTGCAATATGTGCATTAGCAATACCTTTTACACCGTGTATTCTTTTTGCAGCTGGAAATCTACGTTTTAATAAGTTAAAATTTTCATTAGAATTTTGTTCACCATATGAAATCATTATTATATCGTAAGTATTGGATATACTTTCAACTATAGACTTATGTACTGGCCTTGCTGGACTTTTGTACATGCGTTTAAAAAACTTACTTTGTCCACTGTTATACGGCATTAAATCTATTGGTACATCTAATTGATTTTTTAAGTCAGTGCCTAACTCTTCAATATAATGTTTGATATCTTCTTCAACAATATTGCCTTTTTCATTCCAGTAGTTGTTTAACCATTTGAAATCTCTTACATTAATATAATCCCAATCAGTACACATTGTTTTATAAAAACCTTCTCTAGCACCATATATGGCCCAAAGTCCATTTTTAACATCTGCACCAGTCATACACCAAACATATAGTCTACTAAGATTTTTCCAATGTATTGCTTTCATATCTTTTATTGAAGGTTTTATGCCTTCAATAAGACACATTTTTACACCTTCTCGAAATCCAGCACGCCATGCTTGCTGAGGAGTATAATTATTTTCTACTGTGCTCATACATTTGCTTAATTGCACATAATCTAAATCCCAACAAAAATCAACTTGTGCTTTTAAATTATTTTTATCTGCATTTTCATGGGTTTTCATTTCTAATACTGTGTTCTTATCCCAGCATTTGATTCCGCCATTGCCATATGTTAGTCCATTTATAGTGTTATAGCCTGCCCAACTAATAACTTTATTAGATAAATTTGTTCCATTTGCAAATTCAACACTTTGATTTACAAATTCAGAATGTACAATGTTATCGCCATCAATGGTGATAAATCTAGATGTTTCAGATAGTTCAGCGCAGGCTTTGTGAGCTGCATCGCTTCCTTCGACTCCGTGTACTCTTTTAGCCCACGGAATTTTTCTACACAGATCTGTATAATTTTTTTCTGCATTAGGTTCGTCATAGCTTAAATATATAATATCAAAGTCTAACACATTAATAATTTTGCTCATTGTATTATCTCGATACTGTAAGAGTCAAATCTTTTTAAAGTATATACACTGTTTTCCAATAACTCTTCATCGCATATCATAGGTATTTTGTAATCTTCCGAACTATAAAGGTATCCTTTATCAATTAGATATATAACATTTTCGATGCTTTTAGTTAAGTTAATTTGAAGAACTCGGTATAATTCGTGAGGGTCATTTTCTTTTGTAATGCTAAATGACAGCGATGCAATGCCTAGTGTACTTGGATTTATTTGATCATGAAACTTAATACTCCAATATTTTTCTTTACAATTTTTTATAATAGTAACATCAGCGTTTGAACTTTTTTGTATTTTGTAAATTGATCTGTTTATATCATAATTATTAATTTCATCAATAGTTTTTGTAGTTAATTGATTTTTTTTTGAAATAGGGTCAAACATGACACAATAATTACTAAACGGTGTAGTTCCTGTAACCAAATCACTAACTTGACCTAACTCAACTTCAAGACACGGAGTATTATCTGAGCTAATGTTACTGTTTCGAATTGCTGTTATATTACCATTTATATCAAAGTAAACATATTTTTTAATATTGCTATGCATTTAATTCCTCAAAAAAACTTTCATAGGTATTTACTATTTCATCAGTTAAAAAATTTTTTTCAGTATAATGAAAAATTCCGTGTTGTTGAAAGTTGCCAATTTTTAATTCACATTCTTTGGTGAAATAGGTTCCAACAATTCGTTGCCAGCTGTTTGAATTTGGAGTAGACCATCCTTGTATATATGTTTTCATATGTGTAAATGTAGGATAGTCAATGCCAATGTCTAATATTTTAGATTCAACACCTAATATTTGACACGCAATTGCACAACTTAGATCAACACTTGCTTGTTTTTGATACACTGTTCCGCCAGCAAATTCATTATAAAAAACTTTCCAATTTTTTAACACATCTTCTAAACATTTATAAAATGTATGAGAAAAATCAGACTTCTTAAAGTAATGAAATCCACTGTATATGTTGGGCAAATCATATTTTTTGAATGCTTTTCGATAGTAATTATCAATTACATTTTCATTTTTATAAGTTTTTACATTAGATACAAAAAACAATTCTTTGGTTTGTAGATAATTCCACCAAGATGATATATCATCTAGTACAAGCATGTCAGTATCCATTACAATTGTTTGATCATAAGGCGTACAATTATAAATTTGCCACCTATTGTGTATTTTCCATTCACCTTCGTCGTTGTAATTTACGTTCTGCATAGGAATAATATAATCAAACATGTGTTTGTACTGAATATCAACCAAATCATTAGTAATTAAACATATACTAACATCTTTGTTTGAACATCTAATACTCATTGCAGCTACATAAGCTTGTCTGACATAATCATCTTTGTTGTTTTGAGCAAACATTGTAAAATTAATAGTCATTTTCAATAATCCTATGCAAACTAAATTTATTCATAACGTGTACATTGCAGCCTGAGATATTAGATACACGTTGCTCTCTATTAGAGAAAAAAGTAAACTTGTCGTTGGTTAATGAAAGTAGCTCGTCCTGGTCAATGGTATAAAACATTGTGCCCGGCATTGATTTAGCAAAATCACCTGCTTGGTGGCCATTTAAAATATGTATTGCAATACTAAAAATAAAATCATTTCTAATTAAAGATGATGGAATTTGATATAGATTTACATAGTGCGACCAATTTTGTTGTATGTGCTTGGTAAGTTCAAATAATAAATTAGTTTTTTGTGTTTTTCTAAAAAATATAGCTGTTGCCCAGTAAAATCTAGGACCAGTTTTGGTAATATAATCAAATTCTTCAGTATTTTTTGTACCTGTTACTTCAACTCCGCCGCTGTATATTAAAAAATCATGAGGTTGAACAAAACAACTTTTAAAAATATCATTTGATATAATATAATCTGTGTCAAGCAATAGTGTTTGGTCATATGGTGTTAGATCATAAACCAATGAGCGTTCGGTATTCTTGAAATCATCTTTTTTTAATATCGTACCATCTTTAAAAGTTTTTCGAGAATGCGATGTGCTATCTGATATGGTAATTATATTTTCAAACACATCTAAATACACATTATCCTGTGAATCAGTATCAGTTATTAGAGAAACTGGTAAGTCTAAGTATTTTTTAATTCTATTTGCATTAAATGCTGCTTGTTTTACATAATCAATACTGTTATTGTTTCTTGCAATAAAAACTACACCTGATTTCATAATTCAACTATGCCCGCTACTGACCTTTGTTTTGTAATTTTTTCGTACTCATTGTAATATTCTGTTGAAGCTGTGTTGTATACTTCCAAAAGTGTTTTTAAAAATTCTTCTAGATTATCAAAACGTATTGGTATATCAAAGTCATCAACAATTACAGCATCAAGTTGTTGTGCATTTACCAACGCACTTACATGTGCTATCAAAGTTTGACTGATCAAAAACTGTCCTCTATTATAATAGACTATTGATGATTCAAGATATTTTTCTTTGAGCAAACGTTTTTGATTAGAAAGTGTTACTGCGTATTTACTAAAATCTAATGCTTTAGAAAGTCTGTCGTCCATACAATTCTCCAATATTTATATATACAATTATACATGTAAATATTGTATTTGTCAAGTAATTATTCTAAAGAACTGTTAACTGCACAAGTAGGGTCAGGAAAATGTACTGCTGTTATAGTTGATCCATTATATGTAAACGAACTATCAGGCACATAAGCCGATATAGTCGAAGTAGTAGTTCCTCCAACATCTTCGTCTTCGGCAGCGCCAGCTGGGCCAATTTCGCCTTCAGGAACATCTTGTTGATCGCCGGCGTCATCGTCACGGAATTCGATTAAAAATTGAATCTTATTAGTACCAACTAATTTAGCTTGAATATTATAATCATTTTCAGCATACACTGCTGCAACGGCGTCTGCTTTAAATATTTCTTTATAGTCAGTGGTTAAATCATTATACCCATCAGTATCTGTAATACTAACTGTTGCATCTTGTGGTGGAGTATTTACTCCTATGTCGTTAGTATTATGTGTCTCGTCTCGACCAAATTTTATTGTTCCAATAGAATCAAGTAATGCTAACCAACTAGCATATTTAGTACCTGTAGTATTGGTTCCGCCACTTATGCTAGCGTTGAACCAAATTTCGCCGCCGGCTTCAAAATAGCTTGTCCTTGTTCGGTTGGGTCCGGCTGTGTTAAAAGTAACCGTTACTTCGTGAGTAATTATATCAACAGTATTTCCCCATGCAGTTGTACGAGTACTTGTATCTAAGGTAGTCACTGAATAATTATTAGCATTATTAGCTGGCAAAGTATAGCTTCCGCCGTTTGCTACTGTCAATGCATACGATCGAATTGTATTGACTGAACTTAAATAGTCATTGTATCCCATTTGACTAGAATTTGAAATTGATGTACCAGTAATAGTGTAATTACCAGTGTTGTACAATGGATTACCTAGAGGGTTTGGCGGATTATCAAGATCAGGAGATTCATATGTAGTATCACTTGTAGTATTTCGGTTTATAGTAAAATTTGTTTCGTCTACTACTGTTACTGTAAACTGTTGTGTATTTAACACTGTCATTCCGGCAACGCCGTCAATAGTAACTGTCATGCCGGTTTGCAGTCTATGCGGTGCCGAAACTGTAATTTTTCCTGGATTTTCTTTTGTAATATTTATTATATGCCCTGACCCAGACACAGATGTAGCGTCAGCGCCGTAAGTATACCCTGTGTCTGGAACATCTAGATTAGGCAAATTTCCAGTTTGATGATAATGTGCTCTAGCAATTGAGAGATATAATTTTTCAATTTCAGATATATATGTACCAGCACCAACAGGATTATAAGCTGCCTTTCCTATAGTTTGTCCTGTAGATACAGTACTAACAAAATTACTAGTACCTGGTAATTGCCAACTCGAAGATGTTTGGCCATACATGTCGTGTAAAACATCTTCAAGTTGACTACGTAAAAGATTATACTCCGATGCTTCAATATTATCATTTGAAGTTACCATTAACTATTTTCCTTATTCTAATTCAGTAACAATATTATATGCAGGAGTTTCTACTAATACATTAGAACCAGTAGCTCGTCTTTGTGAAATGCTACTAGTTAATGTTCCAGACACTGATTCGTCGCCAAAAAATCCCTCTGCTGAGCCGCCGGTGTCTGCATCATTAAACTCCACTTTAAATTGTAGCACACTATCGCTTGTTTGTCTAGCAAGAACTTGATAACGATTTTCTGAATACGAACCAGTTCCTTGCCTTGTTGCAATAATTTGGTAATCTGATGTTAGATCATAATTTCCTATAGTTGTTAACACAGAATTATTTTGATCAAGAGTATTATTATGTTCAAATTTTATTATGGTAGTATTTAACATTCCTACCCATTCATCAAATTTTGCTCCTGTGCCACTAACAAGTGTTGCATTAAATATTATTTGGCCGCCTGAGTTAAAAAAATATCTTCTATGATTTGCATCATCAAATACTACTTTAAAATTATGTGTAATTATTGGAGCACCATCATTTACGCCCCAAATACTATTTCTAGCACTAGTTAGCTTAACTTCTACGTCGGCTTGTGTTAATTCATAGATATTAAATTTATTAGCAATAACTGTTGTTGAAACATCAGCGTATTGTGTGTATACTGAATCTGTAATATTTTGTGATTCTATAACATCAGTTAATGTAGGATTAGTTCCTGTTTGGTGAGCAAACGTTTTGGCTAAGTCAGTCTTGAGTCTTGACATATGTATATCGTCAACTACTGCTGACGCTACTAATTGATTTGATAATAATGTTTGTCCATATCCAAATTGTCCTGATCCTATGCCAAAAACTTGTTCGACACGAGATTGTATCTCATTATATTTTGAAGCTGTAACTAAATCACCAATTGCCATAACAAATTTTTTCCTATTTTACAAACTATTTAAACCTTTAGTACACACTCGACTAGCTTTTCTGATTCAACATCACTTGACTCTAATGCAATTCCTACTATATTAGAATCTGTTGGAGAATTATGAGCTACACCATCTGCGCCAGTATACACATAATCTCCTTTTGTAATTGTTCCTATTATCCTTATAGGCACTCGTCCTTTTAGTGCCAATGCCTGTCCTGCAGATTCGGAATTCATTAGATATGCAGGCGAAGCAGAAATAACTCCTACTGGAATCTTAAATTGCTGACAAGCTGTAGTTTCGCTATCAGTTGCATCCGATACCATCATTACAGTACCAGTAGGATATTCCTCTGACGTAGTATATTTTTCTGCTAGGTCTGCATATCTTGCTTGTGTAGCTGTACCGCTAAAAAGTACCGCAGTCAAGTTGCCATTTGAATCTCTTGCTGCAATACTACTAACTGTTGCAGCAGTTGCAGCATTTGCATACGTTGAAGTTCCACTAATCTTTAATGTAGTAGCTTTTGCTGCTTCACCAGTAAAGCTATCACTGTGTACTGTTCCCCATTTTTTAGTTGAAGATCCTAAGTTAACTGTTCCATCAGTATACCAATAAGCTGCATCACTTCCTGATGCAGCGCCGAATGCAAGCATAGCACTTTCTAAATTATCAGTAATATTAAATTTATCGTTATTCATTTTAAATGTTGGTGTTGAGCTTGTGACACCAACAGTTAGTGTAGTTGAAGTACCTAAGGTGTACCCGCCATCAGTAAAAGTAGTTGTTCCTGTTAATGCAGGACTAGCTGATTGTAAGAAACTCGACGAAGGTAAACCGCCTAATTTTAATGCATTTGAAGCTGTGCCCCAAAATCTATAATCACCACTGGTTACACCTGTTGCTCCAGTATTAATCATAGTAATACCTTTTTGTAAATCAGTAAAGCCTGTTATAGCCGATGTTGAATCAATTGTAAACGCAGTGTTACTAATAATATGTACAATCACATCATTGATTATAGACACAATTACAGGGTAATTTACACCTGTGGTTGCTTTTAACTCTCTACTCTGCATTTGAGTTGTACCACTTGAATCTGTTGACTGGGGACCTACTAGTGTCCAGGTACTTGAATCATTGTATGTAAATAACTGCCCTGTTGTGGTATTCCAATAAAAATCGCCTGCTGTGCCTGTAGAGGGCGCACTAGCTAGTACTTGTGCTCCGCCAACTGGTCTCCAATTCGATGCTGTACTATTATATAGTTTTAATTTTTGTACACTAGAGTCATACCATAATTGTCCGCCTACTGGTCTTGAAGGTGCAGCTGAACCACTAAAGTTTTCTAACAAAAATAACATGTTTTCGTTTTGTGCTTCGCCATAGCCTGCATAGTTTTTACCAATAAGTTTTAGATTAGTAGTTTGATCTACTGTTCCGTCTTCAATTGTTGATAAAACTGTACCGTTAAATTTGTTAATTGTGTATGCCATTTGTAACTTTCCTCTTGTGCATGTGTATTTAGTTTAAATACTGCGATTATTTATAGTGCTGCTATTGCTGTTTGGAAGTCACCATAAGTACTTGCCGCAGCAACTAATGTTTTTAAATTTGATATTGTTATAAATGCTTCAACATTATTAATTTTATATGTAAATCCAGTAGGAACATTAAACCCACATGATGAGTTCCACGCATTTGAAGCTGTAGTCCATGTTAATGTTTTATCGTCGCCACTTACACGTACTGATATGCCTGAATTATCTGCTTGTGCTTCTGTTAATAATGTACTATCGCTAGTAATTCCTAATTCTATTAATTTATCTTCAACTCTTAGATTATCTACATCAACACTAGTTGACGTACCTTCAACTATTAAATTTCCAGTTACACGAAGATCTCCTGTTAAATCTAAACTATATTGCGGTGCTTCATTCCATAAACCAATTCGTGTTGTGCTATTATCAACATTCATAACAGTTTTGTTTGTGGCGCCTTGTTTAATTTGTAGTCGCCAGTCACTGCCATCTTTTTGTCCTCTATTAACAATTATGTTATCCTCAACTCTAATAGTATAATCGCTATCAATTCCAATAGTTAATCCGGCATCATTTTTAATATGTAATATACCAGTAGTGGTATTATTTGATGCTGTCCTAAGTAGTTGTTCAGGTGTATAGGAAACTCCTCCAGCTGAAACAATATTTTTTGATGTAGTAGCCGTACCATTAAATATAAATTCAGACTGACTTGGACTTACATTTATTCCAACATTTATTGGACTGGTATATCCTGGTAATATATTTACATTAGCACTGTCAGTTGTATCATAGCTTATGCTAGATTTAGCATGTACTGCCATTAATGTTCCGCTAATAAACTGTCTTACAATAGTGTGTTTAATACCGTTTGTATCTATTATATCTTTAACATCAAGTCCTGAATTTTGTTGAGTTTTTGTATATATTGGGCCAGCAAGCAATAAGTCTGTGCCGTCACTAAAATACAATTGTTCATTTGCACTATCAATCCAAATATCACCAGCTACCATAGCCGGCTGTACTGGTGATACTGATGCAGTGTCAGTTGACTTCCACAATGCACCATTGTAAACTTTTAATCTTGATTCGCTTGAATCAAACCATAATTGGCCTGTAATTGGAGTAGTTGGTGCTGTTACACTGCTAAAATTTTCTAGTAATTTTATAAGATTTTCATTAAATATTTCACCATACCCAGCATATCCTTTGCCAACTAGGGTTAAATTAGTCGTCTCATTATCAACTGTAGCATCTACTAGATCAACTAGTAATGTGCCATCAGTTTTATTAATCTTATAACCCATATTAAACTCCTGTATATATAATGTAGTTTACCGTTAAAAACGGTGAAACTGTAGTAAACTTATTGCCAACTGACTGACTAGTATTATCTATTGTTTGAGTAGTATTAGTTAAATCTTTAACATCATGTGTTGATTTACGACCACGTCCAGACTCACCGCCGCCAGCAAAATCAATTAATGTCGATTCACTATCCTCAATAGTTCCAGTTGTACTAGTAACTGCATAATACTGTGTATTTGACTCATCAGACCCAATCAAATTATGATGGTGTTGCGGTAACTGATCCTTAGTTAAATACCTTCTTTGAGCTCCACCAGTTCCTCCCATAAGTGCAGCAGAAGGATCGTCATACGCTCTTGATTCGTCGGTTGCTAATGTTCTAGTAGCTGTGCCACGATGTCCTAACAAGTTTCTACCACGTGTATCAGGAACATTAAATGTACTAGATGTCGCAAACCCATATGTTGTGCCAATTGCATTAAACAATGCTGAATATGTTGAACGAGATAACGAACTGCCGTCACACATATACCATCCTGTTGGAGCAGTTGTTCCACCAAATGGCATTATCATTCCAACTGCAAAAGTAGGTATTAATGATGTAATTTGACTAACTTTTGCTTTGTATATACCAACTCCTTGTGTTGACCCAGCTGCCTTTAGGGAAGTCTCAGATGGATTGTAAAGAATTAGTTCTTCATTGTTAACAACTGCATCAGTATAATTAGTTTTGCCAGCAATAAAACTATTATCTATTGATACATTAAAAATTTTAGAGCCGCCTGTTCCGTTAAAGCTTACTTCTGTACTAGTTGTAACATCGCCTGTCATTGAAAAATTAGTTGCTGTAGTTAATTTATTAGCACTTGTAGCTATTCCTGTTAGATTTCCAACAACATCACCTTGTACGTTACTAATAACTTTTGTTGCATAAACATTATTAAATTTTAATAAATTTGTTCCAATATTCCTTGTACTAGTAGTATCTGGAGTAATATCCTTAAATTGAGAAGTAGTACCATTTACTGTTAAATCTCCACCTATATAAGTAGCAAGTGAAATTCCAACACCTCCTGATACCTTAAGTGCTCCAGTACTAATAGAAGTACTTGCAGTAGTGTCAGTAATACTTACTGCACCACTTGATGCAATACTACCTGTAACATCTAATGCTGATTGAGGATTAATATTTTTTATTCCAACATTTCCTGTATTAGTAATTTTAATTCCAGTAGTATTAGTATTAACTCGTAATTCAATATATCCATCAGTACTTAAATTTTTAAGAAATGCATTACTTCCAACTATTCCAGCAGTAAAAGTTTCTGTGGAGCCGATTCTGACACCAGATTCGTCTGTAACTCTAATTGGTTTTGTAAATATGTTATTTGCAGTTAGTCTTGCAAAATCTGATCCAGCATATGCAGTTCCGCTAACAATTAGCGATTCGGCCTTTTCTGACGTTCCATAATACTTGCCTGTTGTTCCATTAATATTTGACGAAATATTTAATCCAGCATTTATTTTTGTAAATCCTACAAGCGTTAGTTTTGGAATAAATTCTTTATAACTAACAATTGAAATAATAAAATTATTTACATAGGTCATTACAACTGGATACTCAACATTATCAATTCCTGTAACAGTTACAAATCTTGGGCCTGTAGCAGCACCTGAAGAAAATTCTGGGCCAATTAATATCCAAGACGAGCCTGAATATAAGTATAATTGCTGACTAGTTGTATCTACCCATAAATCTCCGGTTAAACTAGACGCTTGAATTGGCTGCGTTGATGATTTTTCTATACCATTTGCTGTTACCCAGTTAGAGCCGTTGTATATTTTTAATTGGTCAATACCAGCTGTAGTATCATACCATAGTTGTCCTTCAACTGGATTTGATGGTGAATTATTGTTTGCAAAATTTTCTAATAGATGCAAAAAATTGGTATTTATTGCAGTTCCGTAATTTGTTAACGACTTGCCTGGCAATTGTAAAGAAGTTTCAGTATTAACTGCATTATCTTGAACTGTAATAGATCCTTTATTAATATTATCGGTAAAATTTACTGGATATGACATGATTACACCTCGTTAAATCCGCTAAGACTCTGCACTCTTACAGTATAGTCAATTTGAATTAATCTATTCAAACTTTTTTGTACTGGATGGAAAATTACATGAGTAATTAGTTTTCCTGTTCCAGAACTACTGTAACTTCGCAATCCTAATTCATCAAATACATATGCACTGTTTGAATTTGATGATGTATCGTATGCATCTTGACCGTCAGGCTCGCCGTAATCTAATAAACAACTTACTAAAATATCAGTATAATTTGTGCCAGATACGTGTCTTATTTCTGTTTTATTTCTTGAAGGATCAAGATTATTTACACTTCTATCATCAACTACTTTGGTATAAGTTTGATTATACAAGCTAGCATTTGTTCCAGTAGAGTTTGGTGTTAGATACGTTATTATACCTGTTGGGTCAATATTTGTTCCGCCGTTGCCGAAACTCATTTCATATACAAATCCCGATCCAGCGTTTGATAAACTTTCAGCTAATGCAATACTCATATTTTCATAATGTATTGCGTTACGCTTGTTTATTAAAATTTCACCAGATTTAGGATCAAATATTTTTATGTGTCCTTCGATGTGTATTCCGTTTAATTCATTTATTTCTGTCATTGTACCACCTATACTGTATTTATTTAGGCAACTGTATTGTAGCCTTTAGAAGGAATTTACTAATATCATTATTACTAGATCCTAGTGATTTAGTAGTTGAGTTAGACACAATCTCATTCCAAATTTGTCCTGTTTTTCTATATACTTCTATTCTTTCTCCATCTAACGGAATAGTTGAAAATGTAACTGTATTACCACTGATTGTAAATTCTGGATTAATTGTTTCATCACCTTCGGTACTATCTTGATCATTAGATTCGTTGTACATACTTATGCTAGACTTACGTAGACGCTTGCCGCCAACTTTAATTTCAATTTCGTTTACACCGTATGTTGGTGTAAAGTTTAGATCCACTGTTGCTGAAGATCCATTGCCACTAAATGTCTGTTTATCAATTGTATCATTGTATAATATATTTTCATCTGGGCCTTGTCCATAAACTTTAGTGTCTACTGCATATGCTAACTTAACGCCTGTTCCAAGTGTGCCACGTCTGAGTTGAGTTAAGTTATTGCCTGTTTTTGCAAAATATTCTATGCGTTCACCTTCAACAAATATTACTCCAGGTATATTTGTTGAGACATCAGGTTCAAAAATTCCAGTTGCATTTTGTAATTGTATTGTATTATCATTATAATTTAAAATAGATTGTAATTTATAACTATTTGCTTCGTTTAGCCTTTTGTAGTGTGTTCTATTAAGCATATCTTTAAATACTCTATATCCAAACGAATCAGTTGTTGAATTTCCAAATTGTAAAACATCTATAGTATCTAATTCAACTGGAATATTAGTTAGCTCAACTGCATTTAATTTAGAATTTACAATATAGTCAATATTTACATCTAGCATAACACCATTTTTAAATACCCAAACATATCTATTATTTGACACTATGTTTGTTAATCTTATTATACCCTGTGTAACTTCTTGTCTTTTTATATATTCCGGAGTTCCACTTGTTAAACTGGCTATTGTGCTAGGTTCTCCGGTTGTACTAGTTGTTAATACTGATAATGCAACTCTTTCAAATTTGTTTACATCGTGATTTGAAAAATGTATTAATTCAACTTTTTTTCCTGCTGCTGGTGCTGTTGTAAATTCAATTATATCTGAACGGACTTTATAATCTGCATCTTTATCAATTACTACATTAATAGATGCTCCAACTGGAGCAATTAAATCATCAGTTAATGTAATAGTATATTCAGCTGGATTGTAGGTATATTGTAACGAAGTTAACTTAACAGTATCGACAAATACTTGAATATCTGTCGAAGTTATTTGACTTGGCTGAGTAAACTGCCAGCTATCGATATTATATACTCGACTAGATGTTGCTGTATAAGTTCGGCTATATCCCGGTTTTTGTACTTTATTATCTACTAACAATAATATTTTATGCGACCATGGATTGTTGTTAAACGGCGTAACATTTACACTATATGTAGTAGTTGATCCATCAGGAATAAATGTTTTGTCAGTAATAATTTGACTATATGTTTTTAATGTGTTATTATACAAACTATATTGTATAATATTGTTATTACTAATGCTTGCTGTATTAAGTAATTCAATAACTACCTTTCCTGTTGTTGATTTAACAAGATTATAATCAACTCCAACAGTTTTGATTACTCCGTTTATAGTTAGTATTGCTGTTACTGTAGTTGACCATATTGCAACTGTTGGAATTTGAGATATTCCTGTAACATAAGTTAATGAATTTCTGTCAATTAAATCAGTGCCATTGGCACCAATTGTAGTAATTGAGACTCGGTTACTACCGCCTATTTCATAACTGCTATCGCCGTCAATATGTAAAGTATTGTCAAACCAATTAATTGAATATAATTCACTAGGTAAAATAACTCCATCTAACTGTACAATTATATCTGAATTTGAAAAAGGTGTTCCAGGTAATGTAAATGTAGTAGTACTTGTATCTAGCGTATAATGAACAACATCAATCTTGCCTACACCTTCTGATGGTTTATGAAATACTCTCATATCTAATGTATCAATTAGTTGACCCGGTACTAACTCCTCAGGGCCTTGCGACGACAAAGGAGAAACAAAGTCGTCACCGTCGATATTAATTGATTCTGGCAAAACTCCAGTTGCTGTAGTATAACCTAGGTCGCCTCCTGACAATGCAATATCATAACTATTTGGTGACGGAGTAAAGCTACCATCACTGGTAGCTTTCCTAATTATAACATTATCTCCGTCGGTTATTCCAACTATTTGCTCATTAAGAACAATAACTGTTGTTGAACCGTCGCCAATTATAGTTGACATTCTAACATTATTAATAATTGTTGATCCATCAAAATTTGGGCCGTCGATTCTTACTCCATTAAGATATACATGGTATTCAACACCATCAATTAACGGAGAACTCATTTGGAATATGTTTGTACTTCCGTCAAGAATAAACACTTCATCTTCGTATGCACTATCAAATGCATCCCATGGTTGAGTGCCAAATCCTTGAGCTTCAAAACCTTGTTCTACTCCAAAATCTGTTCCTTCGTATACCGACTTAGCATTTTTAACTCCGTTAAGAAGTTGGCTTAAATCCTTACCTGGCATATTACTAGTAGGAGTATAAAAGAAATTAATTCTATCAGCAGCATCAAGCATTCTAATATCTTTTTTATATGTAATAACTATAGTATCAGTTGCTAAAGGTGCTGTATTAAAAGTTACATACCCAAGATATCGATCATAACCTTTAGTAGTATCTAATTTGTTTCCAACTGTATAATTACTCGAAACTAGTACCTTAGAATTTATAGTTATACTAAACTGATTAGTTTTTATGTCAATTGGCCATTTTAATCCAAATGTTTCTTTTGATCCTGTTCCTGTAAATGATTCATTTACAACAAGGTCAGTAACATAATAAGATCCTCTTACCCTGTCAAATTTCATAATCATATGACTAGATCTAACCACACTTTTACCTAAAATTGCTATAGCACTTGCTGTTACGCCGTCTTTTGATGTACCGATTGTTATAGTCGGAGCAGTTAAAAATTTTAATGTATTAGGTTGACTAATAATTTGAATACTATCAACAGAACCATTTTTTAAATATGCATATGCAATAATATCACTATCGCCAATTTTAACTATTGGAGTATCTATATATCCACTTCCGCCGTTGATAACTTTTATCGAAGCTATATCAAATCCAACATTATCTTTCCAATTTTTATACGGATAATTATTATATCTTGTATCTAAGTTTGATATTAAATCTGTTGTTTTGTTATATACAGCCGACGAAGTTTCAATTAATCCATCATGATAACTCGGAGGAAGATCAAAATCAGACGTCATAGTCTGCGTATTAGATATATTTTCGTAACTTGATATATATTCTCGTACTTTAGTTTTAAATGGTTTTACTTCGTTAACATAATCTTGATAATTTTCTAAATTATCATTTTGATAATTTCTTGTTTTCTTAAAGTTACCAAGATTGTGTTTAGCTGTTACAAAACTACTTTTAAATGCCCAGTCTAGTCCTGGCTGTTCTGCAAACGCATATCGTAAGCTGGCAAAAAATAAATTATAATATTCAACTTCAAGATCTGCAATAAAAATATTGTTTTTAAGTACTGACATAATTATTCGTAATTCTTCAACTGGTTCTTTATCATAGAACGAAGTATCATATAATTTTGAATCGTATCCCTTACTAGATGTAATTGTGTCGTATAGAGATGTTGACAATTCTATTGTACCATTTTCTCTACCAATAGTTTGATAATTAACTGTATAGTCTTCCGTATCAGTATCGTTAATTTTCTTTAACAATAGCCAACCGCCTGTGCCAATGGTTTTAATTTTTACTATATCACCAATTTCACAGTCTAATAAAAATAATTGGTAGCTTTGATCTACACTTTTGTTAATTGTTGTTAGTTTATCATATCCGTCAGCATACCAATCTTTATAAATCCAATATTGTCGTGTATCATAAGATTGAATATTGGTTCTTTCCCATATTCTAGTAATTTTATTATACTTGTAAATAGTCCAAACGTTTTCAACGGTTGAATCTGTTTTAACTAAAGCAGTGTAATCACGAACTGTTAACGTAGTATTAGATGAATATTTTTTCCCCGAATCTCTTACAGTAACACTTGTTATCTGTCCTAAATTATTAATAGTTGACTGTAGTACTGCGCCAATTCCGCTAGATGAAGTTATCTTTATAACTGGAGCATTTACATAACTTCTTCCAGATTTTATAATATTAACTCTAATTATTTTTCCATTACTAATTACAGGCAATAGTTCAGCCTTTTCAAATTTAGCCATTATTATATTATCAAGATCTTCAATAGTTTCAACTATCGAATCATATACTCCAGTGTCAGCATTTGGAATTTTATCAAAAGTTAATAGTCCTGATATATCATAATTATCAACAATTTGGTATTTGTATAATATTGAATTTGCTCTCTCAATAACTTGCTTTAATGCTTCTTTGTTATTAATAAACATTCCTTGACGTGGATAATTTAAAATTCCATATCTATTGCTAACTGGTAATGATAAATCTGGTAGTTGTATTTCTTGTAAATCGTATCCAACTAAACTATCTAACCATTTTTGTTCAATCTCGTGATTTAGTTTTTCTCTACTGACAACACCTTCAGCTAACAATTGATATTCACGATGTAAATTTACTTGAAGATTTTCATCTTTTAATAATTCAAAACGTAATATAGAATTAGTTCCTTCAATAAAACTTTTGCAATTGTGTAATATAAATTTATCAGTGTCGAGTATTTCTACATAACGATATCCTTGCGAAGCTGGATCTGCTATAAGATTTGCAACCGACATTGCATCAAGTGTTCTAAAATTAACCGATGGGATTGTTTTTTTGTTTTTAACCCAGTAAAAATATTTTTCACTAAATGTCTTAGAAACACTATCAAATACTCGTTTTATACTATATGCTTGATCGCCATATAATGGTACTCCAGACACTCCATTTGAAATTCCTTCGTTAGTGTTACTCAATGACAGCCATTGACTTGGAGTCAATGATGTGCCAACCCATTCGTAAATATCAATACTAGTTCCAAATATTAGCTTACTACGATGTGCTGATCTATAATGTGAATCGCCTTGATAAGGATCGTACCATGCAGAAGTTGACAAGTTCCACCATAGTCGTCCTTCATATTCTTCGTTCCATGCTGAACTTTCATCAACTACTACATTTGCCACAATATTTCCAAGTTCGTCTTGTGTATTAACTGAATATATTGCAGGATCATAAAATGTTTTATACGATATTTCAACATCTGCAACACGAGGTATTCTTCCCTGACGACAGTCAACAACATCTAATGTAGTTAAAAGATCATCTGTATCTGCTGAATATAGTAATACTCGTTTAATTTTGTCAAGATTTATCATTCCATCTTGAACTGACAACGATGTCCAAGAATCAATATTAATATCAGCTCTTAAATCTGTAACTATTCCAACTGAATCAGCCGTGGTTAAATTAACAATTGTACTGTCACTAGTGTCAGCAGGATCAACATTTGGAAGACCTATGTATATATGATTGTTTGAAAACACAAAATTTTCTAACTCAGATCCTGTTGTTTTTCTTTGATAATCAACATCTTCGGCAAATATAAAATTATTTCCAATATCTTGAAATATAAAAATTCTGCCTGTATCTTTGGTAACATTTTTAAAAGTAGTTGAATTGCTATCAAAAGTTGTAATTGAATCATTTTTTGTTCCTAATGAATCTAATACATATTTTGAATAAACTAATGTGTGGTCTGCTAATTGATCAACAATATATTTTTGTATAAATTCATCATACGTATCAAAACTTATTGACAATCTACGATCGGTATTTTTTGCTGATACTGCAAGTTTATTTTTACTAAAATCAAGACTGGTTCCAAAAAATTCATTTATTTCTAGATGTATACTTTTTAATGTTTGATCTAGACTATAAGTTGATACATTATTAATAGTAGTTTTTTTGTATACATAAACACAACCTTGATCTATTCCTGTTTCATCATTTCCGGGTGCACCGATTGCAATTTTATCACCGGTATCGTTAACTGCAAGACAATATCCAAATTGTTCATGTGTGTTTGCTGAACTAATATCTTGTATGTATTTCCATCTACCTAATTGATTAAAATATACTGAAATTTTATTATCAAATCCGTCTGACGACTTAAATGCTAATACATCGCCTAATTCGTTAACATCAAATATTTTTCCAATATTAACAATACTATCAGCAGATGAATCATCTGCTTCATCTGCAATATTCATTCCTGTACGAGGAACATATCCTGTGTGTTCAATAAGACTAACAGTACTCAAGGTCGGATCTGATATTTTTGTCCATGCTGCTGTTATAGTAGGTAAATTACTTCCAGCAGTCATTGTAATACTTGCTTGATACAATTCTTCATTATATAGCACTATGTCTAAGTTGTTATATTGAACTGAGTTACTATATTCACCTTTAAATTTTCTATCAATACTATAATTCCAAGTAGACCCATCATAATCTATAAAATAAATACGGTCTGCTCCTGGAGCACCGACAAATAGTCTGTAGGTTTCCTCGCCTACTGTTTTTCTTATTTCAACATGATATCCAAATTTTTCATCTGTTGTCGGAGTTGGCGATATTACACACGAATGAAACCCATAAGCGCCTGTTTGATAATTTTTTTCATATAGATATACTAAACCTTGATTGCTTAACCCGCTTGATGTTCCGTCTTTATCAGCTGTAAGCATAGATACAACTTTCCAATCGTGACTCTGGTCAGTAATTGTACTGTTGTCTCCAGTTATAGTTCTACGTGCTTCCCATAAGATTCCTCTATCAAGTACAATATCACCTGCACTGTAATTTCCACTACTAGATAGTGTTCCGACTAATTTTGACTTAACATTTGTTGCTAGCGGAGCACCAACTGCAATAAATCTATCAGTTGACGTAATTGATGTAGAAAATCCATAATTAGACGAAGTGCTATGTAAGCTATCAACTGGTATTAACGCCTGAGATTGAATTAAATTTTCAAACTCAGTATTTCTTGTGAATATACCTATACGTCCAATATTATTATGTGTTGGTGATCCTATAGTAACAATATTATTTAATTTGTTTGATGAAATACTTGTACCAAATTCGTCAGTAGTGCTGTCAAGTTCAACAGGATTAATAACTTCGTTATGCAGTTTAAACATACTTTGATTTTGATAAACTTCCCATAAACTATTACCGTTGTTTTCTAACCATATGCGATCTCCTGGTGTATTATACAAATCAATTGCTGTACTATTTGCTATGTTAACATCTGCAAATTTGCGAGTTACAAGTTTAAGCACGGTTGTTGAGCTTAGTGTTGGAAATTGATCTTCTTCATTGATTGCTTGAGATGTTAGTAACCCAACTTCAGTTAATCCATCTTTAGCTAATACACTGTTTACTTTATAAAATCCTGTAACTATACTATCTGAACGTATACCAATTATATCATTAACACTTAGATTAACATACCCGTTAAAATAACAAGTAAATCCCTGTACAAAATTTCCCTGTTGATCTATACGTGATTCTTCAGGCAAGTTTAGTGCAAAACTATTAATTGTAAGTTCGTCTGCATGTATGATTCTATAAACATTCCAACTAGTTAATTCGTGTGTAACCCAGATAAACTCACCGGCTGAGATAGCATTAAGATTTAAATCAAGTATATTATCTTTAAAGGTAACAATAAATGAAACATCATTATCATTTACAAATCCTGAATATCTTGTAAAAAAATTATTATCAAATTTTTCAACAAATGGATTATTGTTATAACCATCAGGAGTAAGTTGTAATGAATTATTTGTTAATTCATATACTAAATCATTTCGAGATGTTGTATTGTCAGTTAATTCAAATATTTGAGGTTCTAATTTTATCTTTGATTCATCTAATTTAAATTCTAATTCTTCAATGTTATCAAACGATCCAAAATTTCCTACTCTTAATGCCCATTCTTCATAAAACTCTAAGCTATCTTTATCAGCAGTACTTAATTTATCAAACAATTTAGTTAACGAATTTTTAGTACCCTTTTCTTGTATAAATCCTTGATAAAATTTATACTCACTTGAGCTATCTGCGATAATATTTGATAGGTATTCTCTAGGCTGATATCCAATTAGATGCTGCGCCATTCTTTGTTGTTCAGAATCAAAATTGTCACTATCTAAATCATAAAATTCAGTAAACTGTAATGCTTTATAATCCCAATTAGGCAAAAGTTGTCGAGTTGGTTTTTGATCTAATAACGTCCAAAAAACTGGATTGAATTTTTCTGTACTTGAATGTGTAGTATTAGACGAATAATAATATTGTTTATACCGAACTACATCGCCAATTGTATAGTCACTCCACACTTGCCAATCAGAAATTTTTGGATCATCAAAAATAAATCCTGGTATATTATAACTTCCGTTCCAGTCAGCTGTTCGATGACCTACAAGTTTAATTCTATCCTGTCTATATCCAGTTGAAGTTTGATAGATAGTATCATTAAACACTGTAGAATTATCAATTAATACAATATGTTCTCTTTGTACCAACGGAAGATTTACAGAATATATTAGATGTTTATCATCTAACGGCTGAATACCAAACATATTTTTTTCGTCTCGATATACACTTATTGTATTGTTTGTTACTACAGTACCGTCATTTGACAATAGCACATAATCATTATTTTTTGAATCTTTTAAATTATCAACAACATGATATTTTCTTTCAAAAACAACTGCATTAGCAAAAGGACTTAAACTTAAAACTGTTCCGTTATCCCAATTTTGCTGTGTCCAAAACAAAAATTCTTTTATTAGTAAATTAACATCCTCAACTAGTTCAGTTTCATTATTGAAATAATCAAATATAAATCCTTGCTGTTGAAGATATTGTTCGTATCCAAGTAAAAAATCAACTAATTCTTGATCAGTTTCTATTAAATGTCCATAATTATAACGTGTTAATGTATCTTCAAAGTGTGTAGCAATTAAAGCCGTAGTTCCGCCTGCTAACGGTAATTTTGATAGTTTTGTAAATTTTTTATCATCAAATGTTTGAGTGCTTTCATGTGTAATAGTAGTTCTATAATATTCATCATTATACTGTACTACTATACCTGAAACATATTGAGATTCTTGACTCCACAAAATAAATTCTTCGCTAACTCCGCCTACTGTTAGTTGAATATCACCAACTTGTCGAATAGATTTGTAAATGTCAAAAAATGGAGTTGTCTTATTATATCCAGAAATTAAATATCCTTTATTTGATTTTTCAACAATAATTGCACTTATTGATACTAAGTCAATAACACTACTAGTATTGAAAAATATTTGATAGTTTTCATCTGGAACAAATACTGTATTTTTATTTAACGGGCTGCGACTGTCTAAAACTAATTTAAGTTTTGATTTATCAGCATACCCTCCGAGTTTTATTGAAAGTTGATTTGTTAATTTAGTTAATGTATCCTTATATAAGTTATATACATCTAAATTTTTTCCAATTAAAAATGCTGATATATAATTTATTAATCCTGAAGAATAATTTATTGTTTGTACATTATCAAATGTTGGAAATAACAACTCAGACAGCTCAATTTGTTTTTCAGTTGAACTATAAACCAAATTGTTAGATAAATCTCGGTTAACTCTACTTGTATCAAACCCTAATCCTAACACTTTAGCAGGCTGAGATAATACCCATGCTGTTAACAATGCAAAAGGATATTCTGAACTTCTACGCCAGGCTGTTTCAACTGGTGAATAGTCGCCAAACATCCAAGACTGGTTAGCTGTCGACACATTAAAATTTTGTGCTAATCCTGAATCATACGGACTTAATAAATTTCCACTTGAATCTACTGGAATATAATTTAATAAATCTAGACGTACATATTTTTTATTTTTGATAATTGCAACACCAGGTTGTCTAATTATACCTTGCGATAAATCTTGCCATAAAATTAAGTTATCCTTTGTATACGGAGCAACACCATAAACAGTATCCCACCAAGTTGGTTTAATGTAAAACCCTACCATTTCCCAGGGGTGAGAATGAGGACGATCAGTATCAAAATAATCTTTGTATATACTTCTCCAACTGCCGCTAAGGACTTCGTTGTTATATGATCCAAGATAGGAATAGTTATACGAAAATGAGTCAGTATCTAAAAAATCATTATTTTCACTATATGTTAAATTACCAACTGTTTCATTCCAGCTAACAAAATCACTAATTAATATTTTATTAATTTTTGTAGAGCTAAATCCACTACTACGAAATTTTCCTTTAATGAAATCATGAATATCCAGTTTGTTAACATCATATTTTGCCTTAATATTATTAAAAATCCTATATTCAATTTCTAAAATAATATCATCTCTGTAGTCATCAAATGCTTTTATTAAAGATCCATCGTGACCTTGAATTACCGATACCGGAGTATTAAAATTATAAGTTGTATCAATATATTTTATTGGCTGATACTTTGGATATAACCCTAATTTAGTAGGAGTAGGAGGCACAAACCACGAATCAGTTGAATCATATTCGTAAATATCAATTACATCATTAATTAATGGAGTTGTTAATAAATTTACAAATCCATCTTTAAACGTATAATCTTTATCATGCAAAAGTTGTTGATCGTTTTTATATACTAGTACAGACTTAGACGATAATGTGTCTAGTGTAAATGTTGATGATAATGAAAAATAAGAAACACTAGTTGATGTAATAGTATGTCTAGTTTTTATTTCATTTTCAAAACCAATCATATCCATAAATTTAAATGCGTTTGAAGATATAAAATCTTTAGATAAGTTTGAAAGTACTAAATCAGCATGTTCTTTGGCCGAACCATGAAATCCACTATTTTCTATTTCAAAAATTAATTTTCTTTTAAATTTAGCATACTCGGTTTTAGCATATCTTAAGGAATTAACAACATTACTATCGTCAGATGCTAGATGATATAATGCTAGATTTACAGGGCCGCTGTGCTTAACAAATCGTCTACCATATTTGGCTAAATTTCCTATATCTCTTAGATTATTACTACCCGGATGTACTCCATCAAAACTAGGATGAGCTTCGGCAATTGAATCTACATGATCCGAAACTTCACCTAATGTAAACGATGTAATATTTTCATTTAACGGGTTTTTTTCAAAATTAATAGGCATTTCATAAAATCCGTTGGTGTTTTTATCAGCCGAACTTAAACATTTAAACACTACCAAGTCTTCGGTTTTTAAATTCTTAATAAACACAATACGTCGGAAATTACTGGTATTATCAACTGTATAATCAACATTTTCAATTTTACGAATTCCATTTACTAAAACTTGAACAGTAAGGTCTGTTAGTTGAGAACTATTATCGTATACATCAATATCAAAATTATTTAAAATAGTTGATACTTGTAGGGTTTGTATAACATGCTGATAACTATTAACATTAGCTTTTTTCCATCCAGATGTATATTCAAAAGTAGTTCCATCAGTGTTATATTTTTTTAAGAACGCTTTATCAGTCTTATAAGTAACTTCAGTTAAACTTGCAGTTTGATATATTACCGATTGTGTAAGTAAATCAAAATTAAACGCAATGTCTCCAATATTATTAATACTATTATATGATAGAGGAAATCCTAATTCGGTGTCAGCAACACCAGTTCCAATTTTATAACTAAAAACTTTATTACCAGCAAAATTACTTGAATCGTATAAAATTTCATCATTTAGATTATTTTGTAATTTATCAAATAAATCAAAAAGTGGCTCTTGATTGATTGCAGTTTTTTCTTGTGCTAATTTCCAATTTTTACCATTATAAAAGAACATTTTTCCTTTATAAGAATTACCTAACTTAGATAAAACAACATCGTTATCCAAAGGAGATGCATCAGCTTCTTCTACTAAACCAATTTGTTTAACTGAGTTATGTGTATGTACTCTTACTTTATATATTCTTCCTGACACAAGTATATCTGTATCAGCAGTAAAAAGTACTCGCATTCCGTGAGCTAAATCAACACCATCGACATTGTATCCAATACTTCCTTCAATAGTACTAAACACATCTTTTGTATACGTATCGACTAGGTCAACTTGTGCCTTTGCTTTAGCACCATGATTAAACAATTTAAGACCCGACTCAAATTCAATAATAGGCCTAATTGCTCTTGTACTTTCATCTATATCAATTGGCAAATTATTTGCCAATAACGATGATTCAATTACTGATTTATGAAACCATCTATTATTTCGTGACCATGGATTACGATCAGGACTGTTCCGATTTATTAAAATGTAATCTCGTGTTATAGGCTGTGTTATAGCTACATCAAGAGGATCTTCATCAAACACAGAATTGTCAAAAGGTGATGATTTATCAGATGAAAATGCGTTCGAAGTTACTAATTCTGTTTCAGGTATTAATGATATACTATCTCCAACTCCTTCGACATACCATGAACCAGTTGAATATTTTGTTGGTATCACATTTCCTTCAAAATGTATCTTCATTCCGTTGCTTAATTTAGTACCTGTTCCTAGTGTATATGTACTTTTTCCAATTATTTCATTATCAATATCAATCTGAGAATTTTCTGAAATATTAAAAAAGTTAAGTATTCCACTAACATCACCATCTAATTCACTAATATAGAATAATGTATCAGGAATTGTATCACTAACTTTAAGTTCAATTATGCCATTTTCAATATAATTCTGAGTAGTTAATTCTAAACTGCCATCATCTTTATAAATGTATTTTTTTATACCAGTAGTATAAAGATTACTAGTATTTTGAGTATTAATTTCTGCTGAATACTCTTGATCTATATAGCTTCTATTTGTAGCTATTGCAACTGGATATCCAGGACTATTAATATCAAATTTATATGTTTGTCCTTTATATAGTTTTATTGTAGGATTATATTTTATTCCATCAGGAGTTACTACAAATACTGTTGAATTACTATCTAACTTATTTGTTATTTTGTAGGTACTAACTGTTTCTCGTTGCTGACCACTAATTGCAACCGATCTTGGACCATTTGATAACCAATAGTATTCTCTAAAATTTACAAACTTATCTAAATCAATATGAGGATTCCATGCATAAAATTCTGATGCATTTAATTTGCTATGATTACTAACATCGCCGCCAAACTTTTTTATAACACCTAAATAATCATTATAATCTTTATAAAAATTAACATTTTCATATTCGTCTTTTTGGACTAACGCTGGCTCAAATTGATAATCTTCTCTATTTGAAGTAACGTCTTTTAAATATAAATCTGTTTTTTCTCTCGATAACGAATGTCGTCTTCCAGCATAAGAATTAATTTTTTCAAGTTTACCAGGAGTAATAAACTGATCAACTGTACTTGACAAAAACTTTTTATTAGCGTCTGACCTAAAATATTTAGGTAAAAAATTATGAGATTTTTCAGTATTATTATTGTCAACTGGTAAGGACATTTCATCTTTATTAGCCATTAGTAACTATATCCTCCACTACTCGAACTACTACTTGAACTACTACTTGAACTACTACTTGAACTACTACTTGAACTACTTGAACCACTCTGTATTGAATACGTCGAAGCTGCTATACTAGTTGTTCCGCTTTGTATTGCTAAATTTGGTTGGCTAGTTGCAATTGTAATTGCACCCTCGGCTTTTAGCCTATCAGCAGTTATTGAAGTAATTATTTCAACATCGTCGACTGTTGCTGCACTAATAAATATTTCATCAGCATTTGCTTTTATTTCTTGAAGACTTCCAAAATAACTACTAGGGTCTCTTGGCACTATTACAATGTTGCTTATATTTGTAGCCAATTGTTGCATTATGTAAGCACTTAGTTCGCCCCAGTAAAATGTTTCGCCAAAGTCCCAATTTGTTAAGGAAAAATATTGATCAATAGCTGCAATGATTTGAGATTTTAAATCATTATTATTTGTAACTTTTTCATTATTTTTTACCACTTTAAAAACTGCTTGCATTTTTGACTCACTTATTTTTCCAAATAAAGGTTTAAAAACTACTGGATGATAAATTAATTCATCACTAATAGATTTAATTTTGTTTATATCAGTACTGTATGTTCTATACAATAAATCACTACTCGGCGGAAGCGGTGCAGTTGTTAATACTCCTGAAAGATATAACCTATAATTAGTATTATACTGCTTGGTTAATAGATACATATCTATTATATTAGTTGAACTAGGATCAATTCTTGTATTTTCATCAGTGGCATGTACGTATTGAAATTTAAGGTTATTTCTTCCAGTATATGCGTTATAATTATAGTTATCGGTAAGTGTTTTAGTTGTACTATTCAAATTGTAAAATAATCCTAGTGTCGTTGTATAAAATACAGGATTGTTTTCTGTTAGTGTATTAATACTTTCATAATCAGTAACTATTATAATATTTTCGATTTGTTGATCAACATAATCATAACTTTCACTATTATTCTTTGTTATTTTTTTAGTAAACACATACTCAGTTGATTTAACTATTTTTTCAAATAATTCAATATCGTCAACTACTCCATCATCGTCGGAATCAGAAAAAGTAATTTCTAATTTTTTATTATTAATATAACCATCGTCATTATAAAATGATTTTGAAACTTCCCAATTAAAATCAGTTGTATAAGCTAACGTATTAGTCGAGGCATTAACATCATTATTAATACTTAATACGCTAATAGTATCTTTAATAAGTTTTCCTGTTTTTGAATCGTATATTTTTTTATTTTGGTCAAAGAAAAATTTAACTTCATTATAACTTTCAAAAATATAGCGAAGAGATCGGTAACTTACATCATAAGTAGTTCCGTTTGTTTCAAAAAGTAATATCCAGCTTGAGTCTAATGACTTACTAGTTGTATCGCCTGCTGCCGATGTACTAAAATTATTAACAAGATTTAAATCATCTTGTAGAATAATTTTCCATTGCTTGGTGTTTCTGTCATATCTTAAACCAAAAGTTTTATATGAAAATATTTGGTTTATCATTTCTACTTTAGTTAATGCTGTTAATGTCCTTACAAATTTTGGTTTAATTTCTGATAATATTGCTCCATTTGGAATTTTATCATTTAATGTAATTGGTCCAAGACCTGTGGTTGTATTAGTTTTTCCATCAGTGTAAATACTTACTACCTTTGTCCATTTATAAGTAGAAGATCCTGCGTGACTTGCAGGGCCGGCCATCAATGTTCCATCTGGCATAAAATGGTATCCTTCTGGTGGAGTAAATTTAACCATAGCACCTGACTCAAAAAATCTTAAAGTACTTTCAGTATATGAACCTACAACTACAGCTATATCAGTAGAATCAACAATTTTACCTGTAGACCGATTAGTTTCTGTAGTAACTGATGACCATGTTAACCCTATTAATTGATAGGACTGATTTTGAAAATTATCTAGATAAAAATTTCTTACATTTTTATCTTTTAAAATAGATGATATTCTATTTTCAATTACACCTTCGATATCTGTACGAGTAACAAAACTAAACATTTCTTTTTTTGTTATGTTTTCCTTGTATAAAACGCCATCTGAACCAAAAATTCTTGTATTACTATATTTTCCAGTTGCATCAACTAGATCATAATTACGATTTATTCCGCTAGCGGTTCTATTAACTGCTTTAGATTTTATAATATCTTGACTTATACCCAAAGGACCAATATTATAATCTTCACCAGTAATTAACCTATTTTGTGTATAATAAGTACTTGGAGCATTATCACGAATACTATCTGAAGTTTCTGAACTAGATGCATTACTTACTGTACTTTTTAAGTCTAAATTTATTGTTAAAGTTTCTGACCTGCCAATACTACTAATATATGGCAACGAGACCGAAACATTACTAATATTTGCTGGTAATATTGTAAAATCTCTGTTTACACTAGTTCTGTAATATATTCTAAAAGTACCTTTTGGTAAATCACCAAAAACACCATCAGAAAAACGCAAGCTTATTCTATCGTTAATTCGAGTAACAACAGAATAAAAAGACTTTATTCCTTTGTTTAAACTATTATAAACAACATTATTTCCTTCAACAGCTTCAACTTGTGTCCATAATTCTTGTTCATTACCATTGGAATCTAGCTTGTATAGCCATATATCTGATTGATTTATATTTTCAGCATCAATATCAACTCTTTGGTTTGGCACTGGATTATCAATTACAAATTCTCCTCTTTGTAATTGTCCTTGTACAAAATTAAGAAAGAATCCTGTATTAGAACTAGCAGCACCTTGGCCATTATCTCTATACAAAAAATTCATACTGCTAGATAATGTAGGTGCTGACTCGATAATTTCTGAGTCTTTGATTCCGGTACTTACTACTTCAAAATCTAACGACTGACTGCTTACTGCTTTGCTAAATGCATAAACTGGAATTCCAACCTGTGCTAGATTAAATGCATATTTCTCTGTAGGAATATTAGCTACATTAGCAAATTCCATCGGCTGTCCAAATTTATTTTGTGTCATCATTGCTGCATTTAATACACGAACAAATTGTTCAAACCAGTCTCGATTTGTTGGATCGTTCCATGCAATTGATCTGCCACTTAAATTATTAGAATTTGAATCAACTACATTTTCTGTAGTAGATATACTTGTAAATTTTAATAATCCTTTAGCTGCTTGATTTCTTTTTGGACTATAAGATAACAGTCTGGCTAAGCGTAGTACACTTTCTCTACGTTCGGCTAATTCAATAAAGTTTTCTCTGGCATTAAGATCAACACGGAAACTAATATTTTGTCCAAGAAAAGCCACCATATCAATTAGTGCTAGATATTCTGAACTTTCAATATAATCATTAAAATCTTCAGGATAGTTAGTACGAAGATAATCAATCATAGTTCTTCTTAGATTATCAAAATCATAGCTTTTAAAATCAGCAAATTTAAAACTTTGATAGACTCGTTTCCAGTCTTCGGCTGCTAATAGTCTAGTTTGTCTGTCAGTTGAGGACATGTGCGCTTTCCTTAATTATACAGTATTTATGTGTATTAGAAAAGTGCGTGTTTAAATTAACCCATTGTCTCTATCAAATTCTAACTGTAAAAATTCACTAATATTATATTCTAAATATGTTACTTCAAACTCAACTTGTATTCCTGACTCGTATGAATCAACATTAATAGCATCAACAGTTACTCGGGGATCTGATCCTACAATTTCTGTTAGATTTTGTATAATAGACTGCTTTAGTGTATCAGTAAATGGCTCATATAATACATCCCATATTATGTTTCCAAATTCTGGATTTTCTAACTTTTCACCTATTCGAATATATAAGTGGTTTAGTATGTCTTGTTTTATTATTGCAACATCAAATTTTTTAAATTCTTTATTTTCATCAACAGTACTTAGACCTCGATATGACCTATTAGCAATAGGTTTGTTAATCGGTGAAACTGGTTCAACTTGAACCAATTTATATAAGTTTTTTTCTAATGTACTCATTCTATATTTACCTTATATTTTTAGACTTTTTATAGTTTTTTCTAACTCTTCAGCTGTTGCAATTAGTCCTTTTGTTTCTACTTTTGCTAAACTTACAAATTTTTCAATCTTATCTTTATTATTATCAAGTATGTCTTGTGCAGAACTAGCCAGTTGTTTTAGATCTTTATCTTCTAAATTAATTACATTAAATGGTGCTAGTTTAGCTAATTCACTAGCAGCTTGAGTAACTGCTATTCCTCCGGATAATTTATTTGAAAGCAACGAAGTAGGGTCCGATAGTGATTTTATTTTTGAAGTAACTGACGAGGCAGCATTAGATATGTTTGAAGATACAGCAGAACTTGTACTTGATGAAACAATCGACGACACTGAGGACGCAGCACCTGAAATTGAATCAGGTACCCTTGAAGATATAGCCGAAGCAGCACCTGAAATTGCTTTAGACATGTTGCTAAATGATTGTGTTATAAGTTCATCTGGTATTTGCGCCGAACTATATGCTACTGTTTCATTTTGTGATGAAAATCTTCCAGCTGCTGCATCTATTGCATCAGTTCCTGACAGTCCTCCGGTAACTTCTAATTTTTTAACTAAATCAGCTGCTTGAGTTTCTGTTAGATTGGATACACCAGGATCATCAGTTGCTACTGTGCCTGCTTGCAACGACTGTGGTCCGGTACCATTAATTAAGATATCTTTTATTTTTTCACCTACACGAAAATCATATCTATCATCAAGTGGACTGATTACATTATAACCATATGGATTTCCTGGTGAAGGTAATGATCCTTTAGGTCCTGGCATATTTTGATGTTTTTGTCCTCTGCGGCGTACACCTCCCATTGCTTGAATTTCGGCTTGTGTTAATGGTGAGAAACCTTCAGGCAAATATGATGCTGCATTAGCAATATCAACTTTGGTAACTTCTCCAGTTCCGCCGTTTTTAATATCAATTAATCCAGCTAAAAATGCATCTGCTTTTCCGTGTGCTGCATTAAGGCCATCGCCTGCATAATAACTTTGTCCTTTATTTACTATACGACGGTGACCTTGAGCTCTAAATGGCATCGGAACACTTGCAAATTCTTTTGCAAGATGTACTTGAAAATTAGCAGAATTTTCTTGAGATGAATAAGAATTTCCTTCGTGTATCAAAGATCCAGCTTTCCATTTATCCAATCGACGTATTGACTTCAATCTTAATAAAATTAAATAATCTTGTATATCAGGAGTAAAAATTGTTCTTTCAGGATCAAGCTTTGAAATCTTAACTACATCTAGTAGTGTATTTTTTATAAATTGATAACGACCACATGCTGTAGATTTAAAACCTGATCTAATTCTTGAAATTTGAAAATCTTTAACCTGTTTGAGAGACATACGAATTAAATTAGGCTCTGTTGTACTTGGCCAAAGTGCTGTATAAGGGTCTCCGCGAACACCAGTTGATTCTCCTTTTGCAATTAATGATAATAAGGCTTTATCCTGTTGTGTTATTTCAATAGTAGTGCTCATATTTTTTCCTTATTTTATATATTTTTTTAATAACAAGTAAATTGTGTAACAAACAAACAAGTACGCTGTTGCTACACCTACGTCTATTAAATGTTCTCGCATATGATATATAAATTCTATACCTGCTTGTACATCGCCCATATTGTCTGTGCTTTCGTTAATAGTTACGTTTTTTGTCCCTATGTTACCATTGACTGTTTGCATCATCATTGACTCTAAATTTTGTTCTACTGGGCCGTCTAGCGGCACTGTGTGACTACTCATTATTACTCCTTTACTATTGTGGGCCGGGTGTGAATGTTCCATCTTGATTATTTTCATTGTGCTGTACATCACTAGCAACATAATCATCTGATGTATCTCCGTATGCTGCTTCGTTGTACTCGTCAGGAATAAAATCAGGTGTGTTACTTTTAGTTGGAGGAAGAGAAGGTATTTCGTTATTTGCTAATTGTTCTTTTAAATCATAAGATCCGCCTTCGGCTTTAGCAGCACTAAAATGCATCGCATTGTTATACTCAGTTGCATCGCCTCCCCATCCAAGCCCATGTTTTTTAGCAAGTTCGCTAACGTTTTTAGGCATGTCAGTTGGCAGTTTTGTTCTTTTTGGTGAATAATAACCATTTGTTTCAGGATTGATATCAATAGCAGCACCAATAGAATGATAATTGTTAATAGGATGGCTCAATGCATTTTTAGTAAAAATTCCGTGTATTTCTTTTATTAGATAGCCAGTAGCTTCAAGATCATTAATAAATCCCTGGAATGCTGGAACAAGTACTTTAGCAACCAATGCAGACGGTCCTGATTTAGTGTCTACGGCACCGACTCTATCTCCCTGCTCTTCTGGTATCTTAACTGTTCCTTGGGTAGTTCCTTTGGCTGTTGAAGTTGCACCATCTTGTCCTGTTCCTGGTGCTGGATCGTATACGTACCCCGAAGTTGAACGACCTATTGTATTTCTTAAAAATGTATCAGGAGTGAGAACTCTATCATTTGACGGTAATTCGCCAGGTGATTCTCTGTCGGTTTTGGCTTTTTTAAACGCCTGTGGATTCATGTTTTCATGATGTGTCCACGGTTCGTGTTGCGGTGCTCTTGTGAGTATTGACTGATATGGTACAGCCTTTGATGCTCCTGGTAACATATAAGGCAAAGTTACAGTTGTTAATTTACTAATGGGCTGGGCATCTGTTGGCTCTGTTGCATCGATTGCTGGACTAGCTGTTGTTCCAGCAGTCCCGTCGGCGCCAGCAGTAGCTTGGCCTGCACTATTTAAATGTACGTTTGTTCCAGCTAATGCAATATTTCCACTTGACATTAAACTAAGTTTGCCGCTGCTATCAAAATGCGAAGTACTGCCTGATTTTAAATTAAATGTTCCAGTTGATTTAAGATGTAACGAACTACTAGAATCTACATTAAATGTTCCAGTTGATTTAAGATGTGTACTGGTTCCTGAATCGGCACAAAATGTTCTTGCTGCACTATTAATAATTGACATTCCTGATTTTTGATATATTGATCCAGCTGCATCATTGTACATAAATGCTCCAGATTTATTATATGTACTATTTCCGCTTGTATGATATAAGCTTTGTCCAGCAGTTTGATGAAAGGCACTGTCAGCTTTTTGAAATATGTTTGTCGATGAATGCAGATTATAATTATCACTAACAGTAGTTTTCATTTCCTGTTTAACATTAATATCATATGTTCCTAATATAGTATGTTTTGAGTCTGCACCAGTGTGTATTTCAGTATCGTGTGTGCTTTCTAAACGGATCCTACCACTTGGTGCTCCATTTTCAATAGCATTTCCATCACTCGACCTAGCAGATGCTTTGATGTTAACATTACGACCAGCTTCAACATTAAAATCTCTTTCAGCTGTAAAATTAATATCATTATCACTCATTACGGAAATACTATCTTGTGCATGTATATCAATTTTACCATCTGATGATAATTCAATCCAAGCTGTTCCTCGAGAATTAGCAATGTAAATTAAATCTTCAGAATTATGTAATAATATTTGATGTCCTGTTCTAGTTCTTAAACGAATTAGTTCGTTTTGAGGAATAGTATCGTCGCCATCAGTTTCGTCATTTTCTCTACTTAGATATTCAGGTGCATGATCTGATGCATGAAAGCGTCTAACAAACTTATCATCGCCGTCGTCCATTACAAACGAACTTCCGCCTAGTCTACTTCTAAATACATCTGCAGCCTGATCTTTAGTTCCCCGTTTTCCTGTTGGCGAGTCTATTCTTTTATCTAACGGACCGGGTGTATTAATACCAAACACTGCACTTGGTACTTCGCGCCTTGCACTTGATGTAGTAGTTCCTCTTGATTCGTCATCTAACAGTCCTTGAATTTCTAATATTTGTGTAAAATCATAGTTATACGGTTTAGGGTATAATGTTGGGTCATATTTATCAGGTGTTACTGTATGCTTATTGTATTCTCCAACTGGTAATTTTTTTCCAATTAGTTCAGGCGGAGTTCCAGGTGTAGTAAGTTCAGTGGCTGCATATCCTCCCGGAACCATAAAATTCATATAATCGTCTGGTATACAGGCAATCCAATATCCATAATCGGCATGTCCTTCTGCAAAAATTACCAGCACTAACGTACCAATGTCAGGCGGGACCATCCACATACCATAACTTTGTTGTGTACTTCTATAATTATCGTCTCCAGATGAACTTTCTAACGGTGTAACACCATAAAAAGGAGATGCATATTTTACAATACGTGTTTCAGATTCTTGCGAATCTCTATTTCCTGAGTTACCACTGTAGAGTAACTGAACTTTTAAAGATCCCATAAAGGTTTGATCAAGGTGACCTATAACTTTAGCAACAAAAGGTCCGCTGCCAATGCTGCTTGGTATTTTATGAGAGGTACGTTTAACTTGGTTTGACATATTAATTAAATACCTTTATTACATTATTTTTAAGTTGATTAAGTTCTCCAGAAAGATTTTTAGTAGCAAAGTCTTCTGCAGTTGCTTTTCCAAGGTTTATTAATTCTTCAATTGGCTGAGATTCTAATAATTTTGGCGCTAATGATATATCATCAAATATTTGACTATGTTTTTTTAATAAATCTCTTTGTAAATCACCATATGTTTGTGACAGACCTTCAAGTGCCTGAGGTATTTCACTTAATCCTCCAATTACAGCACCATCAATTGATAATTTTGCTTTCTCTAATGCTGAGCCAATTCCTTGTGGAAATTGACTTTGTAAATCAGTTGTTGCCTGCTGTAATGCAGAGTTTATTCCCTTAGGAAATTGACTTTGTAAGGCAGAAGTTGCTTCTTTAAGTTGCTGTACTCCTAAATCAGGATTAACCCAAGGCTTTGCTAAATCAGGATTAACCCAAGGCTTTGCATTTTTTATTAAATCGCTAGCGTTAGTAGCAGATACTGCGCCTGCTAAATCTGACGATACTTGTTTAAGTGCCCGACTTGCATCAGGAATATTTTGTACCATTGTGCCAAGGTTAGGTATATCAATTCCTAACTTTCCTGAAAGTCCCTCAATTGAAGACAGAGAATTTCTTAGATTATTTTGAATTTGTAAACCAACATCAATTAATTCTTGTGATTTGTTTAGTATTTCAATAACCGGAGCTGCTGAAATTTTTTCTAACTCTTGAACATTAATTTTTCCTAGGCCAAGATCAGCAAATAAGTTAGATGCTGCATTACCAAAAAACGACGTTGAAATTGGATTATTAAACACCCTTCTGTTTTCAAGCATGGTTGGAATAAATTTAGGATCAAGACTTGAAGTAAAATTTTCAATTATTGAATTTGAAAATTCAACACTACTATCACTTTGTCCTGGGCGCCTTAACAACTTTAATGTTTGTACAAACTGTCCTTTTGAAAGAGCTGTACTAATGGTTATAACCTTGTACACACCATTAAACGCATTATTTGGATCTATTTGTAGTGTATTTCTTAAATTATAATCGATAGCACTGTTAAAACGTACAAGAACATCAACTTCGGTTGATTTTGTGTTTATAGTTCCATTAGCAGTTGTAAATTTATTTGAAGCAAATCTTTGATTTCCTGCATCATTATCTAACAAATAATACGGATCTCCCCAAATTGTTAAATCTAAAACAATATTTTCAATATCACTGTTCATAACCAACGATTGAAATTGTTCAGCTACAATCTTCTTATCAGTTTTTTTTGACGAGCCACCTTTTATTTTTGCTCCAGTTTCTAATACTGGTTCACTTCTTGGTAAAATTCTCCCGGCAGCTTCTTCATACCCGTCAGTTACTTGTAATACATCATTTTGACTAATTGCTGTTTGTTCTTCTGAAGCAACACCAGCTTTGTGTTTGTCTTCAGTTGCTTGAGTATCAATCATTGGTCTAAAAAAACTATTGTCAATTTTAAATTCAAAATCTAATACATCAATATTTTTACCTGTGTATGTATAACTATAAGATTTGACACAATTTTGTATTAATTCATCATAATTTTGTTCATTATTACTATCAAAAATTCCATAATCCATCTGATAAGGAATTACAGCAAATATAAATTGATATGCCGGACGTCCAGCACCATTGTCGTCACTGATAATTTTTAAATGGCCGTCAATTTTAAACCATTCAATTTTTTTATCAGGACCGGGCTTTATGTCAATTAATCCTTCGCCCCATTCGCTGCTAAGTATTACTTCTTCAATCATTTTTTCTATTTTAGTACCTGGAGCAAAAGTAAATTCTCTATTAAGGGGATCAATTGACATGCTTCCTCTTTTGTAAACATTATTTTCCCAAACAAGATTATCAACTCCAAAAGGACTAGTGCCTTTTGTTTGAAAATTGTCAGTTATTAGACTACTTCCAAACTGATTAGAATTTGGATTTATTATTGTGGGCCGAGTAATGGGCCCAGATTGAACTGGAACACTTTTAGCTGGTGTTATACTGCTAGGAACTTCGTCGTAGGTGCTACCTGGCTGGCCTAGGGGTATAACTTGATCTTCAGGAGATAATGCACCAAAATTAGATGATTTATCTTTATTGTTAGTATTTTCAATTACTCGTCCCGAGCCGCCAAATGCATCTAAATTATTGTCTGTAGGATCTATTCTTTTACCATCTAGTAAATACGATCCGCCGCCTGTTAATTTGTTAAATTCGTCAACTTCTTTATTTGAAGATTGATTTAATTTAGTTTTATTAACTGTAACTTTGTTTTTATTAAAAGGTACAATATCTTCAGGAGATAATGCACCAAAATTACTAGGATTTGTACTTGCTCCTTGTATTACAGCACTTTGTCCGTCAATACTTGATTGTACTTGAGTAGGATCTTTTGGAAATATAATGTAATATTTGTCTGCAACTGTTTTTTCATTTTTTGAAACTCTGTTTAGTTCTTGACTATTTAATAGTGCTTGTAAACTATTTTCGTTTAAAGATAAAACTTCATCAACTGACTGACCTTTAATTTTTACATCTGTCTTAACTTCTTGAAATGTATCTGTAAACACCTGATGATTTGCAGGTATTGCTTGAACTTGATAATTTGAGCCCGAAGCAGTAGCGTTAAATTTAAGATCAACAATTTTAATAGCAAAACTGTGTTTAGGCAAAGTTTTAGTAGTATCAGTATCAGTGTGTCCGATAAAATCAACTGTTAGTAAAAAAGGCGATTCCATTGCACCTCCTCTAAACCCAGCCTCAAGTGCTGCAACATTTAGTGTTTGAAAAAACAACCCAATGCTATACGGTTCGCTAATAGTAAATGACATTTGAGTGGCTTCTGAAGTGCCTGTGCCGCCGTTCGGAATTACTAATCCTTCTATATTTAAATCATCAATAAAGTATTCTACGTTTATTCCTAACTGTTCTTCGGTATATGTTTGTATATTTCCACTACCCGCAGGTGTTCCGCCTGATCTTGCAATAACCAATCTTTCAGAATCTAGATAATTGCCCGAATTATATTCTTCTTTTGTAACTGCCGATAAAGACAATCTATAATTGTACAATCTAAACTGATTTAATGGATTAGGTTGTAAACTCATTTTATGTTCCTATTACAGCTGATAATAAGCTTTTTTGAGGCAAGTATATACTAGTTCCTGCTTTAAAATCAAAAATTGGATCTTTTAATACGTCCATATTCCTTACAGAAAATACCCACCATAATTTAGGAGTTCCATATAAATCAAATGCTAATAAATCAGGACGATATGTGTATTGCGGTTTTATTTCGTATATTATATCGGTATCTTGTGCTGGAATACTTCTCTTTTGATACAATCCTAAATGATTTGCTTGTTCAAAAGGCGTAACTTTCCAAGGACTGGTGTTAGAGTACATTATATTATTCCTTTATTTGTTCCAATATAGTGTCCTTTAGTAAATTCATCTAAACTAAAGTTTGAAACTTCGTTCCGACTGTATGTCGGAGATACTAATATATTAAATCTTCCTAAAGTTGGCACATATGAATACGTTGCAGAGTCGTTATTAGTAAATTTTCCAGTTCTAGCTGAAAATGTAACCGAGCCTGGTGCAACAGGAACTTTAATGTAATCAACATTAGCAGGAAAATCAACAGATACTTGTTTTACAACTACTGGAACTTTGTTATATATAACATCTCCGTATCCACTTAGATATACCAAAGGCGGAGGTGCACCTGAATTTGACGACTTACCATAAAACATTTTAGTTACTGCACGTAAAAACATAGTCGAGGCTATCCAATATTTTCCGTCAGCTTCATTTTCAACTGGCCATTCAGCACTAATTGATATATCATCAACTGAACTATTTTCGTAGGTATTAAAAGCATAATTACTATGAGTAGGATGTACTGTATTATAATTTGCACTATGAGCAGCAACAACTTGCGGAGTTGCTGGAAATACCATTGAATTACCAGATGTTCGTAACGGTGCTAATACTGAATTATTAGCTTGGAAGAATTCAATACCTGTTGGTAGATGTAATCTTACTCTCCAATCATTACTCGATGTTTGACTAGTTGGAGTAATTGGAGAATATGTAGCTGTATACTGAGCGCCTGAAGGTAATCCTATCATTCTGCCATGACTAACAAACGACTTACCATCTGCAATATTTTCAAATGTATTTTTTATTGTATTTGCAGTATTTGCTACATTTTTAACGTCTCTGACCACAGACCTAACTGTTCTTAAACCTTTAACTATTTTAGATAAACTCATTTTATACCTACTCTCCAGTGTATTTAGTTGACAAAATTAAGTACATATATTATAATAAATATAGTAGGAGATATAATGAAAAAAGTTAATTATTTAAACAACAAGGATATCCTGTTAGAGATACATAAATCAAAAAGTTCATTTTGTAGTTACATAGACGAGTCATATGCAAACTTTGATATTATTTTGCCAGCAACAGACAACATTAATATACGAACTATTGCAGAAGCTAAACGAAACAAAGCAAAAAAACTTACACAAAAAATATTCGAAGGGCATAAAGCCCAAGGAAAGAAAGTAAAACTAGCTGAATGCGAAGTTGACTATAGAAAAATTACAAAAGAAGAACTAATCTTTCGAATTATGACATATGATCATATTCCAGACGAGTTTGGACGAAAGAAAACTCCTAAAACAATTGCAGATACTAAAGTTAAATTAAATTTTCCACCTTTTCAGCATTATAAGTTTGACGAAAATAATGAACTGCAATGTGTTGGTAAAAGTCACTGGATTGAAGGGATGGAAAATGGATACTTTTCAAAAGATCACGGAAGAGCAACAAATAAACTAGCAATGATGTGGATCAAACTATGTGAAAGATATGCTACTAGAGGCAATGTTCGAGGTTATACATACAATGACGAAATGAAGGGGCAGGCTATATTACAATTATCACAAATTGGTCTTCAGTTTGATGAATCGAAGTCACAAAATCCATTTGCTTATTATACTGCGGCTGTTACAAACTCATTTGTAAGAGTTATAAACATCGAAAAGCGTAATCAAAATATTCGAGATGATATTTTAGAAATAAACAATTTAAATCCAAGCTTTACACGCCAAGGTGTTGGTGAATTTGAAGCATCTGAAAAAAGGTATAACAATCGATAGTATCTTCTTGACAATTAACAACTTTTATTGTATTATAAAGAAGAATATAAGCGAGGTTTAATTTGTTTAAGAAAGCAGCAGTATTTACTGACTTACATCTTGGATTAAAAGGTAATTCAAGAATACACAATCAAGATTGCGAAGACTATGTTGATTGGTACATTGATCAAGCTAAAATACATGGTTGTGAGACTGGAATCTTTACTGGAGACTGGAATCACAATCGTAATAGTTTAAATCTTACAACTATGAGCACTGGAATTAGGTGCTTAGAAAAGTTAGGCGCAGCATTTAAAAACTTTTATATGTTTGCCGGCAATCATGACCTATATTATAAAGATAGACGTGATATTAAATCAACTGAATTTGCTAGACATATTCCTGGCGTAACTGTAATAGACAAAATTTACGAAGATAGTGATGTAGCATTTGTTCCATGGCTAGTTGGCGATGAATGGACACAAATTTCAAAAATTACTAGCAAATATCTGTTTGGACACTTTGAATTACCATCATTTTACATGAATGCAATGGTACAGATGCCCGATCATGGTGAATTAAAGTCTTCGCATTTTGTAAATCAAGAATATGTGTTTAGCGGACACTTTCATAAGCGTCAACGGCAAGGAAAAATACATTATATCGGTAATGCATTTCCACATAATTATGCAGATACATGGGATGACGATAGAGGAATGATGATTCTCGATAAAGAAAACAGTTGTGAGCCATTATACATTAACTGGAACGAATGTCCAAAATACCGAACCATTAAACTAAGTGAATTAATTGATCAAAAAGATACTGTTATTAAAAACAAAATGTATCTTCGTGTGACGCTCGATTTGCCAATTAGTTTTGAAGAAGCTAGCTTTATTAAAGAAACTTTTATAAATGAATATAAATGTAGAGAAATTACACTAGTTCCTCAAAAAAATATTGACGAAATTAATACAGATGTTGATATTGAGAAGTTTGAAAGCGTTGATGAGATAGTAAGTAATGAAATACTTGCTATTGATAGCGAAAGTTATAATAAAAACACATTATTAGAAATATATAGAGACCTGTAATGATAAAATTTAAGAATTTAACTATTAAAAACTTTATGAGTGTGGGTAATGTTACACAAGCAGTTGATTTTGACAAGGCAATGTTAACATTAGTGTTAGGCGAGAACCTTGATCAAGGCGGTGACGATACTGGAAGCCGTAATGGAACTGGAAAAACTACTATCATAAACGGATTATCATATGCATTATACGGGCAGGCATTAACAAATATCAAACGCAACAACTTAATCAACAAAACTAACAACAAAGGCATGATTGTTACATTAACATTTGAGAAAAGTAATAATAAATATCGAATTGAACGTGGACGATCGCCTAACATATTAAAATTTTATATCAATGATACTGAACAACTTGATAATCTCGAAGATCAAAGTCAAGGCGATAGTAGAGAAACACAAAAAAATATTGATTCGTTACTTGGCATGAGTCATAACATGTTTAAACACATTGTTGCACTAAACACATACACTGAGCCATTTCTTAGTATGCGAACTAACGATCAAAGAGAAATTATTGAACAATTACTTGGTATTACTTTACTTTCTGAAAAGGCTAGCGTATTAAAAGATAAAATTAAAGAAACTAAAGATACAATACAGTCTGAAACACTAAAAATAAACGCTATACAGTCAAGTAATGAAAAGATTAGGAAAAGTATCGACGCTCTTATTAGCAGACAGTCGGCATGGAACAGTAAAAATCGACAAGATTGCAAAAAACTCACAAACGGCATAATTGATCTTGAAAAAGTTGATATTGATGCAGAATTAGAAGCACACGAAAAGTTAGTTGCATGGAATGAACATAATAACACTATTCTTTCTTTGAAAAAAGAATTAAGTACGCTTGAGCCAGCATTAGTTCGTGCTAATAAGTCTGTAGTAAAATTAACAAAAGATATTGCAGATTTAAAAGATGCAACATGTTATACGTGCGGTCAAGAGCTGCATAAAGATAAAAAAGACGAAATTGAAGCAAGTAAGGCTAAAGAATTAGCCGATTCCAATGCTTATGCTCAAGAAATTAATACAAAGTGTTCTGAAGTAATTGCATCACTTGCAAAAATCGGCGATATTAATGGTAGACCTACTACGTTTTATGATACTGCTAAAGAAGCATATGAACATCGAAACAACGTTGACAACTTAAAACAAACTTTGTTAACTAAACAAGACGAAGATGATCCGTATCAAGCACAAATTAATGATTTAAATAGTACTGCTATTCAAGAAATTAATTGGAATATAGTAAATGATTGTAATTCTATCAAGGAGCATCAGGAATTTTTGTTAAAATTACTTACAAATAAAGATTCGTTTATAAGAAAAAAAATTATTGATCAAAATCTAATGTATCTTAATAATAGACTTACATATTATCTTGATAAGTTAGGATTACCACATCAAGTTGTATTTTTAAATGACCTAAGTGTTGAAATTACACAACTTGGTCAAGATCTAGACTTTGACAATTTAAGTAGAGGTGAAAGAAATAGACTAATACTTGGATTAAGCTTTGCATTTAGAGATGTATGGGAAAGTTTATACCAAGGAATTAATTTAATGTTTATTGACGAACTGATTGATAGTGGTATGGATGCATCTGGTGTTGAAAATAGTGTAGCTGTACTAAAGAAGATGTCAAGAACAAGGTTAAAAAATATTTTCTTAATATCACACAAAGACGAACTAATTGGAAGAGTAAATACCATTTTAAAAGTAATTAAAGAAAACGGATTTACTTCCTATTCAAATGACGTGGATATAGTTGAATCATGAAAAATGATGTTCAAGAAGAATTTTTACAAACTTACTTGGAATATTTCAAGTCTTATGAAGAATTTCTTCGTAAGCCTACTGTTCCTCGAAAAATACAATGTCGAAAGCTGTTATCCAAGTTAAAAAAACTTGCACATATACAGAGAAACGTGATTAGTGAGCATTACATACAATATCGTATACCTGACGGCAGAATTAATAACAAACCTGATGTTGCTCGTCAAATTAAGGATCAAAAAAAAAAGAATAATATAACTACTTGATGCAATGGACATATAAAGGTAAACAAATTACAGAAATACCAGACGAGTATGAAGGGTTTGTTTATCTTATTACAAATAAAACAACTAATTGTAAGTACATAGGCAAAAAACTAGCAAAATTCAAAACTACCAAGCCACCACTTAAAGGCAAAAAAAATAAAAGGCGCGGCACTAAGGAAAGCGACTGGAAAGACTACTGGGGAAGTTCAGATAGACTTAATGCAGACGTAAAAAAATTAGGCAAAGATAATTTTACAAGAGAAATACTATATTTTTGTAAAAGTAGAGGCGAAATGTCTTACTTAGAGGCAAGAGAACAATTTGAAAGGCGAGTTTTAGAAACAGACGAGTATTATAACGGTATAATAAACGTTCGTGTAGGCGGATCTAGTATCCTTAGAGAAAATTTAAAGGCACATCAGGACCCAATTTAAAAACCAAAATCCAGCCGAGATAATGCTCGTTGCCGGTGGAGTGGTTAAGTCCAACAGGCTGTATGCTACAAAAACCCCTTAGCACTAGGAACGAGGCGGGGGATAATACGGTATAGCGTAAATTTTAATAATTTACGGTGTAGCGTATGATATCGACGTAGGTTGGGTAAGGTTAGAGCCCAGTAGCAAAGTCAAATACCTATTTCCAAGTCTCGACTAATAAAACTCACATGAAGTTTTCGAGAGACGGAGCCTGTTGCATGGTTCCGTCTGACCAAACAATCTACATGAAGTAATTACAATATTACTACGTAATATTGTCCTAATCATTTAATAAAACGAAGTGATATAGTTTGAGCGATAGCGAAAACTTGTATGAGCTTGCTCATACATTAATCATAAATAATATAACTGATAAGGATTAATCAAAATGAAAGTTTATGAGATTGTTGTTGAAGATAAAAATCTGAGTGAAAAACCTGTAGGTATGGTAAAACGTGGATTGCAAAAAATTGGTGCTTATATAGGATCTGGTGCAGCAGCAGCTAGTGATGCTGTATCTGCTGAAGCAAATAAAATGGCAAAAGAACTTAAAGCATGGATGTCTGGCAGTGGTCTAAAACAAATAACAATTGATGATTTAGAAAATTTCCTAGATCAAAAAGGTTACGGTGGTGTAGCCGAAAAAGCAATTGCTGATGCAAAGAAAAAATCAAGTGATACTCAAAATGCTATTGGAAAAGCTAGTAAAGCTCTTGGCAAGGCTGCTGGAAAAGTAGCCACAGGCGCACGAGCTTCGGCTAATGTAGCAGCAAATATTCCTTTACCAAACAGCATGTATGCTGAAGCTGTAAATCCAAAAATTAAAATTGCAAAAGGTGCTGGCCAACTAGCTACAGCAAGTGATGGTGCTGAGTATGTTTGGGCAGGCGCTATGTGGATTAATAATGCAACTGCACAGCCTGCTAAAAAAGCTATTAATCAAGAGCTAGGTAATCCTGCAGACCAATCTAATCAGCCTCTTACTCCAAAAGAAATTGATCTAGCAATACTTGCAGCAGTACAAATGGGTTATAAAAATCGTGGAGTAAGTCAAACAAAAGGGCGATTTGGTGCTAACAAAACTCCAGCAGCAACTCCAGGTGCTGCTCCAGCAGCAACATCAGCTAATGATAAAGCAATCAAGGCGTTGAGTGCTAAAGCTGACAAACTTGGTATGAAGGTTGTCCCTAAGTAAAATTTTATAAATTCTCTTTACTGATTACTGAGAAATATTTTTCATATATAACTGTAGAAAAACGGAGAATAATATGCCTTTCTGGAAATGGTGGACATCAATTGTTATTATTGCATTAGCAATTTCTTATGCCCAATATCAATTTGATATTTTAAATTTTGTATACACAAATGATCCAACACGAATTACTGCAATTATTGGAATTATATTTTTACTATGTACTACTAGAATTGGTTATTTAGGTTGGCAAAATCAATTCACTTCAGAGTATGATGCCCAATTTTTAAATAACAACAATGATCTATTATGGTTTTGTTCTGATGTAGTAATGTCAATTGGTATGGTAGGAACATTAATTGGATTTCTTATTGTACTTACAACCACATTTACAAACATTGATACTACATCAGCACAAGCAATGAAAGAAGTAATTGGAACTCTTGCTTCTGGAATGGGCATTGCATTAATGACTTCGTTAATTGGGTTAATATCTTCAATTATTTTAAAATTTCAATTAGTTATGTTAGAAAATTCAAATGAGGAGATATAGTTCAAATATAGCATTTATTGATTTACTATTTAATCTCCTCATTGGATTTACTAGTTTACTTCTTATTGCATTTTTACTTATAAATCCTGTTGCCGAAGAAGGTAAGATTGATCCTCGTTCTGAATTTTTAATTACAATGTCATGGTTAGACACTTCAGGAATTGATTTAGATATTTGGATTGAAGGTCCAAATAAAACTATAGTTGGATTTCCACAAAAGGATGGTGCATTTATTATTCTTGAAAGAGATGATCTTGGAAACACCAATGATATTTTTGTAATAAATGGTGTTGAACAAATTGTAGAAAGAAATTTAGAAACAATTAGTATAAATGCAATTGTTCCTGGAGAATATTTTGTTTCAGTACACAATTATAATACAACAATTGAAAACGACGAAGAAGAATACCCTACACCAGTTACAATTGATTTAATGGATCTTGAACCTTATAGTTTAGTTCTATCAAAACAAGTTTCAGTAAAACTCAAAGAAGAGAAATCTGTTTTTTCTTTTATGGTTAACGAAAAGGGCGAAATTTATGATTTAAATGACGATATTAATGTAAAGATTAGACCATCACCAAAAGGCGGGACATTACGCCAACACTCTGGAGAAGCTGCACCATGATTGAGATTGTAATAGCATTAGCAATATCTTTATGTATTTTTTTAGCAATATTAGTATATCATTCAACAGCACCATTTTTATTAAAATTATTATCTCTGCCTTCGTATGCAGTTTTTTTAATCTTCTTAATATACCTGTTGGTTATTATGGCAGGTGCTCCGGTTAAAAAATATCCAGAAGGTAGTTGGAAATATGTACATCATGAAATAATGTTAGTAGATGAAGAAAAAACTATTTTTATTTGGACGTATAATGATATTGGTAATAGATTACATCAAATACCATATGACCGAGAAACTGCTAAAAAATTAGAAAAAGCTAAAAATAGCCAACGTAATGGATTTACCCAAACAGGTGAATTTGAACCAAATGGATCAGGGTTTATGGGGTTATTTATGGCCGAACAAAGCGGACTATCTTCAAAAGATTTTATAAAACAATAGGAGTCTAATATGTTTAAGTTCTTTATACAACGACAATGGATGCATTGGTCTATAATTGGAACACTTGTAATTTTATTTTCTACATGGTACCAAGTGCAAATTGATGTAGCAATTAATGAATGGTTTGGAAGTTTCTATGATAACTTACAACAGGCCCTAGCTGAACCTGGATCTCTAAGTGCTAGTGAGTTTTATGGATCACTAGCTAGTTTTGGATGGTTAGCAGCAAAATTTATTATAGTAGCAGTTGTAACAAAATATTTTGTTTCGCATTGGATATTCCGTTGGAGAACCAGTATGGTTGAATTTTATCATGATAAACTTCGATTTGCAAGAACTATTGAAGGATCATCGCAACGTATACAAGAAGATACTATTAAGTTTGCTAGAATAATGGAAGACTTGGGTGTTGGATTAATGGAAGCAATTATGACATTAATTGCCTTTATTCCTATTTTAATTGGACTATCAGCAGCAGTTACACATTTACCTATACTAGGAGAAGTTTCAAATTCTCTTATGTGGGTTGCAATAGCAACAGCATTAGGAGGTACATTGTTACTTGCCGCAGTTGGAATTAAATTACCAGGCATTGAATATGATATTCAAAAAAGAGAAGCAGGGTATCGAAAGGTATTGGTCCATGCTGAAGACGATCCAAAAGCAGGACAACCAAAAACTCTCGCTGAATTATTTGATTGGGTAAGAGATATACATTTTAAATCATATTTTCATTATGCCTATTTTAATATGGTACGTTACAGTTATTTTCAAGGTATGGTGTTAGTGCCATACCTTGCACTTGGACCAACTATACTTGCTGGAACTATTACATTAGGTGCGCTGCAACAAACTATTAGAGCATTTGGTAGAGTTGAAAGCAGTTTACAATATGTGGTAAAGTCGTGGGCAACAATTGTTGAATTAATCAGTATATGGAAACGTTTACACGAATTTGAACAGTGTATTAAAGAAAATGAAAAATAACTTACCAGTAAGGTTGTCCTGTTTTATTTGCAGTTTCTAAATTTTCTTTTATTAACTGAGCCATAATTTCTCTATCTTCAATTGATAAATTGTATGCTTCGCTTAAAGTGAGTCCGCCTCGCATGTGCCATGATAATTTTGTTAGATGAAATTTTAATTCTTTGCTTTGGCCTTCTAGGATCTCAACCTCTTCAAGAATCTTGTCAAGGGACCATCTTGAGATCCTTATGCGAAAAAATTTGATTGATCAAATGTTATAGGTATTGATATTTCCTCAGGTGCTCCTTGATCAATATCTTCTTGAAGTAACGTTACCTTAAATGGTTTTACTGTGAATTTATTTCTTTGTGCATCTAGATGTTCAATAACTGTTTTGTATGTTGATTTATCAGTATTATTAAAAAATTCTACTATATGACCAGCATGTGTAACAGTATCTTCTCCTGGAAATTGTACAGCTATTACACTTCGTGTAACATTAAAGATATTTAGATCTGTAATACGACTAAAACTTTCGTTAAATTTTTCTAATTTTTCTTCGTCAGTTAGACTGTCATCATTTACTGCTGCAAATAATCTTTGTTCTTCAAACGACTTCATTGCTATTTGCGTAAAATACTTATAAGAAAGAGGTGCTATTTCAAATCGAACTGTATCTGTATTAATCATATTTTCGTATGGCTCACTAACTAATTGATCCAGTACAGTTCTTAAATCAACTTCAAATGTACGTTCTTCGTTAATTTCTTCTATATTAAATGTTAAATCCATCTTTTCACCATATGTGGCAATACGAATAGCTATTAAAATGGCATCAACATCAATACTTGGAACATGCCAAGCATTTTTAATATTAGGCACACAACTTTGAATTACACTAACTGTTGCTTGTCCGTTAAGTAATGCATCTGGTGTTTTTATTGTAAGTTCGTCTTTAGCAGTCATTGCAAAAATTGGATAATCACCAGTTTCGGTTTCTTCTAACGAGCCATCGGGATAAAAATTACCTTTGCTAGGAAATTGAATATATAACTTTGGTTGTCTAAAATGTTTAGCTAATGGATTGTCGTTCATGAAATCATTCTCCGGATAAATACATGTATATCTAAAGTATTTATATACGTATATTATTCGGAGTGCAAGTATTGACAACAATTGACAATGTAGGCGGTAATGGTTTTAATTCTCAAACAAGCATAGCTAGTGAAGCTACGCTTGCTGCACTACTCGATGCTGTCAAAGGCGGTGGCAGCGGACTTAATAATAATCAAGAAGCTAGCAATACTAACGCTGGTGGTGGCATTGGCAACGCATTAAAAGGCACAGCAAAAGCATTAACTGCACCTCTTGCAGGTGCAGTTAAAGGTGTTGGTCGCCTTGCAAAAGAACTTGCGTATGGTAATGCTCGGTTAGGAGATTTTGCAGAAGCAATCTTTGACGGTTCAAATGCAATGGTCGATCTAACTAGGTATTTAGATTCTAATATTGATAATCTCAGAGAGTTATCCAGTGCAGGTGCATCATTTAATAACAGCTTGGTTGATATGCTAGACGCTTCGGTAAAAAGCGGAATGCGACTAGGACAATTTCAACAATTTGTAAGTAATAGCACAGAATCTTTAGCAGCATTTGGCGGAACAGTAACCAGTGGTGCAAAATCTTTTGGAAAATTTAGTAAAGATTTTCGCGATGGCCCTGGAAGACGATTATTTGAAATGGGGTTAACTGTTAACGATATTAATGATAGTTTATTATCATATGCTGAAATTGAACGCAGACGCACTGGTGAAAATATACGCAATGATGCTGTTACTCGACAAAATGCATTAGCATATTCAAAAACAGTTGAAGGACTTACAAAGGTTACTGGCCTTCAACGTGACCAAATTGAAGACTCTCTACAGAAACAAGTACAAGAAGCAAGAGTTCGAAACATGCAGTCAAGACTTTCAACAGAGGCGTTGGCAAATTTTCAATCAAACTTAGGGTTTGTTGACGAAAAACTTGGTGGTGCTTTTGCTGACGGATTTAGAGACATTGTAGACGGTGTTGCCCAAACAGATGCCGGCAAGGCCTTGGCAAATCAGCTTGGTCCATCTTTTGTTGATTTTGCACAACGAGCAGGTAGAGGCGAAGTTAGCCAAGATGAATTTCTTAAACGAATAGCGTCTGCAGGAAAGACATTGAATGCCAAGAGTAAAACTTTTGGTGATGCACAGCTAAGTGCTATGGAAAGCGCAGGCGGCATCAATACTGCAATAGCAAACCTGTTTAACGAAGCATATAAACTTGCTGATGCGCAGGCACTAAATGCTGATAAAGCTGGCGACGAAGGTGATCAAACAGACAAAGTAACCGCCTCACTTATGAAGTTTGATGAATCGATTACCGCACTACGAACTCAGGCACTAGATGCAATAATCACCACTCTTACAAAAGATAAAGGATTAATTGATTCTTTTGAAAATTTAGGTGATACTGCATCAGATAAATTTAGTCCTGCGATTGAAAACATTTCAACCCAGTTAGGCAATATGATGACTGATTTTGGTAGTCTTAGTCTTTCTATGATTGGTCCAGAAGGAGGAGCAGTTAGTGTAATTGATAGACTTACTGCTGCACTAGACAATATACCAGATAATCTAACAAACATATTCGGCGACGGCAACGGCAGCGGATTGTTAGGCGAAGCAATTAAAAGCATTAAAGATGAGTTTAAAGGAGTTGGAACTGCGATTGCTAACGCAATGACAGATCAGATAAAAGAAATCTTTGGCGGATTTGGTGGATCTAATCTTAGTGCTACTAATACAACAAAACTTATAGATCAATTTAAAGATAATCCAGACAGTCTTTCAGCTGATGAAAGAACAGATCTAATACGAACATTAGTTAATGAAAGTGCTGAAAAGCAAGGTGGTTTCGGGGCATGGATGAATAAACTCGCTGAGAATTCAGGCTTACAGGCCCTAAATGATGCTTTAAATTTTGAAGGAACATTCTATACCGATGAAAAAATTGAGAAGTTGATTGCCGGTCGCAATATAGGAACACTAAGAGCTACAGGAAGAACAACTGAACCTGCTGATTTAACTGCAAAAATTCACAAAGGCGAACGTGTGCTAAATTCACAAGAAGCAGCAGCATACAACAGTCAGACTGGGGCTGGAGGAACTATACAACAGTTAAATACAACTATGAATCAAGCTGTATCACTGTTGCAAACTATTGCAATGTATCAAGGTCAAACCGCTAAAAGTGTTGCAGGAATAGGAACTGATTATTACAGAGGCATTAACACATGAGTTGGAAAAAACATTTTACACCAGTACCCGCAAGCAAGAATACAACAGGTAGTTATAGTCCTTTTAGCTTTAACAAAAGCAATGGCGGCGTAGGTCCAGCAGCGGCAAATTACTCAAGTCATTTGCCTGATGTATACGTAGGATCACCAAACCGTATTGAAAGATATGGCCAGTATAATACTATGGATACTGATTCTGAAGTTAATGCTGCCCTTGATATTCTTGGAGAATTTTGTACACAACCAAACAAACAAAATGGTACACCGTTTAGTATTGTATTTCATCAAACTGCTACTAGCACTGAAGTAAATATTGTGTCACAATATTTAAAACAGTGGTGTAAGTTACAACAATTTGAAAAACGTATGTTCAAAATCATTAGAAATACGTTTAAATATGGCGATCAATTTTTTATTAGAGATCCACAAACTTCAAAATGGTTTCATGTTGATCCTGCAAACCTAACCAAAGTTATTGTTAATGAAAGTGAAGGCAAGCGTCCAGAACAGTACATTATCAAAGATATTAATATATCATATGAAGCATTAAGTGCTACCAAAATCAATACAATTAACGACGGCGTTGGCGCTAACGGAGCCGGACAAAATTATCAAACACTTGATCAAAAATACATGACCGGATCTCCAAATACTCCAAACAACAGCAACAGATATTCAACTGACTCAAATGAAATTGCAGTTGATGCTCAACACATTGTACACCTTTCGATGAACGAAGGATTAGATAATAACTATCCATTTGGTAATAGTTTACTTGAAACTATCTTTAAAGTATACAAGCAAAAAGAATTACTTGAAGATGCAATTATTATCTATCGTGTGCAACGTGCGCCAGAGCGCAGAGTATTCTACGTTGATGTGGGCAACATGCCATCACACCTTGCTATGCAGTTTGTGGAGCGTGTAAAGACGGAAATTCATCAAAGACGAATCCCATCAAAGACCGGCGGAGGACAAACAGTCATAGACAGTAGCTACAACCCGTTGTCAATTAACGAAGACTACTTCTTTCCACAAACTGCTGAAGGTCGTGGATCAAAAGTTGAAACACTACCAGGCGGAACCAACCTTGGTGAAATTGACGATTTACGCTATTTCACCAATAAACTAGTACGTGGATTGAGAATTCCAAGTTCTTACTTGCCAACTGGTGCAGACGATTCGGCTTCGCAATACAATGACGGTCGTGTTGGCACAGCCTATATCCAAGAATTAAGATTTAACAATTACTGCGAACGACTACAAAGTATGCTCACAGAAGTATTTAATAATGAGTTTAAACTTTACTTAGATCATAAAGGAATTAACATTGATATTTCAATGTTTGATTTAAAACTACAAACTCCACAAAACTTTGCAAGTTATAACCTAGCAGAGCTAGACAATAATAGAATTTCTACATTTAGTCAAATGCAAGCTGTGCCATTTATTTCAAATCGCTTTGCTTTAAAAAGGTTCTTGGGTCTATCTGATGAAGAAATTCAACAAAATGAAGCACTATGGCGTGAAGAGAATGATGAATTCTTTACTGGCGAGCCACAAGACGCTGCTGCTAATATGAGAGACGCTGGTATAACTGGCGCAGGCATATCAGACGATATGACAGCAACTGGCGAAGATGAGATACCTGAAGAACCAATGGACGATGCAAACAGCGCATTACCCACTGATGCAGCTGCCCCAGCAACATCACCGGCAGCAGAAACAGCAGTTGGAGCATAAATAGTAACATGATACTTAGAGAACTATATTACTTTGATAAAAAAACAATGGAGCCTGAAGAGGACCATCGTTATGAACCTGAAAGAGATAAGAAAACATATTCTTTTTCAGATACAAGACAGACTAGATTAACGTTAGGTGACATTAATAAAGCAAGAAAAGCTGACGAAAAGCATAGCGAAGAAAAAATTAAAGACTTGTATCATGTAAGAGCAATGTATGGAATATCTGCACAAGCACCTGCTGAAATGTAATATTACAAGGATCTTACATTGAAAAAATATATTCCAGGTGAGTCAAAAGCTGAACGAAAACAAAGAAAAACTATTGACAAATTAAAAAAACTTCAATCAAAATCGTTAGATAAACAGACTGTAGAATCTACCAATATATCCAACAATAATAATTTAGATACTAATAAAAATCTTAATTCGCCGATTGCATTTGTTCTTGGCAACGGAATTAGCAGAAAAGATATAGATATTACACTATTACAAACCTATGGAAAAGTATATGCGTGTAATGCAATATATCGTACTTCGCAACCTGATTATTTAATTGCAGTTGATACTAAGATGATGAAAGAAATAATACAATCTGGATATCATCAAACTAATATAGTTTACACTAATCCAAATCGTTTCACTAGAGAATTTGATAATATAAATTTGTTTACTCCAAATTTAGGCTGGAGTTCAGGTCCAAGTGCATTAAATTTAGCTAGTACACACGGATATTCAACAATATATATACTAGGTTTTGACTATCAAGGAGTAGGTGAAAACAATGGTCTAGTTAATAATTTGTATAGTGGAACTGAAAATTACAAAGGCAGTAATGACAGAGCTACTTATTTTGGTAACTGGTCTAGACAAACTGGTATATGCATAAGAAAATATCCTGAAATAAAGTATATACGAGTAGTCGAAGATGAAAATAGCTTTGTTCCTGATAATATTACCAACATGGAGAATTTAAAACATATTACCAAACAAAATTTTATAAATAACTTATCTAAATAAAAAAAATATAAAACTGTCGGTTTTGAACCTATTATAGTATAGTTTTTACTATAACGTGTAAATATAACTGACAGCCTTGAAGTACATTTAAAGGAGAAAAACATGACTGATCAAAATAAATTTGAAGAAATGCTAGAACGTCTAATTAACGAAGACCGTTCAGGCGCAGAAGAACTATTTCACGAAATAGTTGTAGCAAAATCAAGAGAAATTTACCAAGACATTATTGAATCTGAAGAAGAAGTTGACGAAGATGAAGAAGTTGACGAATCATCCGAAGACGATTTAGACGAATCCGAAGACGATTTAGACGAATCAGAAGATGATTTAGACGAATCATCCGAAGACGATTTAGACGAATCATCCGAAGACGATTTAGACGAAATGTTTGGTCTTGACGAAGTAGACGATGACATGGGCGGCGATCCAACTGATGACATGATGTCAGACATTGAAGACGGCGACGACATGGATGACATGGGCGACGACATAGGCGACGATGAGGAAATAGAAGATCGTGTAGTTGACTTAGAAGACGCACTAGCTGAATTACAACAAGAATTTGAAGCTATGATGGGCGACGATGACGACATGGGCGATGACGACATGGATAGCGATGACGACATGGACGACATGGACGACATGGGCGATGACGACATGGACGATGACGACATGGATGGTGATGACGAAACTGAAGAGTCGTATGCATTTGAAGAGTCTGACGAAGAAGTTGACGAATCAGAAGAAGAAGTTGACGAAGTTGCTAAATCAGCAACTGAGCAAATGCGTGAATATGTTGAAAAAATATCTGCACCATCTGGTGGCGATAACGGCGCAAATTCAAAAAGCATAGTAGCAAAGCCAAATAATATGGGCGGAACATCAGCAAATATTGCTAAAGGTGCAACCGAAGCAGGCGGTAAGGCTGCTGCCCCAAAAGTGGATGACGCAGGCAATAGAAATAAGCCCGGCGGCATGAGTGCCAAAAAAGGCATGAAAAACGAACCTGGTCACGGCGCTGAGAAAAAGGGCAAGCCAGAGAATGCTGCAGATAAAAAGTCATTGACTTGAAGCAGCAAATAAGTTAAGGAATTACGGATGAGCTATTTACGTGAACATATGAGTTTCGACCAGGCTAAAATTGTTGTTGAGTCTGCTAACGAAGGCAAAGATCTTTATATGAAAGGCATTTGTATTCAAGGCGGAGTACGCAACGCAAATCAGCGTGTATATCCCGTAAATGAAATTAGTAGGGCTGTCACCACACTCAATGAACAAATTGCTGGTGGTTATTCAGTTCTTGGTGAAGTAGATCATCCTGAAGGACTTAACATTAACATTGACCGTGTATGCCATATGGTTACAGAAATGTGGATGGACGGTGCAAATGGTTACGGTAAATTAAAAATATTACCTACTCCGATGGGACAACTAGTTAAAACAATGCTTGAAGCACAAGTTAAACTAGGTGTCTCATCAAGAGGCTCCGGCAACGTTAGCGAAAGCGGCAATGGCGAAGTAAGCGAATTTGAGATAATCACCGTGGATGTTGTAGCTCAACCTAGCGCACCAGGTGCTTATCCAACACCAATATATGAACACCTAATGAATGAAAAAGGTGGATATAAGGCATTTATTACAAGTAAAGAAGTAACAGGCGACAAAAAGGCACAGAAATATATTGCAGAGAGCTTATTAAATATAATAAGCAGGCTCCAATAAAGGAGAATAATATGGACCCAATAAAATCCCTTTTAGAGAGTGAAGCAATTACAGAGCAAATGAAATCTGAAATACAAGAAGCATGGGATACTAAGATAAAAGAAAATCGTCTTAGTGTTGCATCAGAACTAAGAGAAGAATTTGCTTCAAAGTACGAACACGATAAAGGTGTTATGGTTGAAGCAATTGATTCAATGATACGCGAAAAGCTATCAGAAGAAATGACAGAATTCCACGAAGATAGATTACAACTTTCGGAAGCTAAAACAAAATATGTTAAAGCTATGAGAGAAAATTCTAATCTTTTAAAGACATTTGTTAGCAATACTCTTGTTAAAGAAATTTCAGACCTACATGAAGATCAAAAAGAAATGGCAAATAAATTTACCATTTTAGAAGAATTTATTGTAGATCAACTTGCAAACGAAATTGCAGAATTCCAAGAAGATAAGAAAGACTTAGCTGAAACAAAAGTACGTTTAGTACGTGAAGCTAAAGTTCACTTCAACAAAATTAAGAAAACTTTTGTTGAAAGAAGTGCAAAAGCAGTTGAGAGAACAGTTAACAACGGATTAACATCTGAAATTAGCCAACTCAAAGAAGATATTGAAGTAGCACGTAAAAATGATTTCGGTCGTAAAATATTTGAAGCATTTTCTTCAGAATATTTAAATTCACATCTTAGTGAATCGTCTGAAACCAAAAAATTGTTAAAAGTTCTTGAAGCTAAAGATAAACAACTTGCTGATGCAAAAACACTTGCAGTAAAAGCTAAAACTATAGCAGAATCAAAAGACGCTGAAGTAAAGCGTTTGCTTGAATCCAAAGAACGTATAGCTATTATGAACGAGTTGACTACGCCATTAAGCAGAGATCAACGAGGAATCATGAATGACTTACTGGAGTCGGTACAAACTAGTAGACTACGTCGACAATTTGACAAATACCTACCGTCAGTAATTGATGGTCATAGTCCAGCAAAGCAGAAGGCACAGATAACCGAGGCAAAAGAAATAACAGGCAATAGAAATAATAGTTCAATCAAACCAGTATCAGACCATAATGTCGTTGACATTAAACGTCTAGCTGGATTATAATAAGGAGATAATTATGTCAGAACTACTAGAAAGTCGCTGGACAGAGACTAAAGGTGCTCTGCTCGAGGGCCTCGGAGGCAACAAAAAGGCAGTAATGGACACTACTCTTGAAAATACACGCAAGTATTTGTCAGAGAGTGCAACTGCTGGTGCTACTTCTGCGGGTAACGTCGCGACACTTAACCGTGTGATCCTACCAGTGATCAGACGTGTAATGCCAACTGTCATTGCAAATGAACTAGTTGGTGTACAACCAATGACCGGCCCAGTCGGTCAAATCCACACATTGAGAGTGCGTTATGCAGATACGTTTGATTCAACTAGTGGAACAGATGTAACTGCAGGCGAAGAAGCATTAAGCCCATTCAAAATTGCCGAAGGTTACTCAGGTGCTGCTGCAACTGATAAAGCAGCTTCAACAGGATCCATGGAAGGTACAGCTGGTAACAGACTAAGCATCCAGATCTTGAAGCAAACTGTAGAAGCAAAATCACGCAAGCTATCCGCTCGCTGGACTTTTGAATCTGCACAAGATGCTCAATCACAGCATGGCATTGATGTAGAAGCAGAAATTATGGCTGCTCTTGCTCAAGAAATTACTTCTGAAATTGATCAAGAGGTAATTAGTAGCTTAACCACACTAGCTGGTTCTGCTGTACAAACATACGACCAAACATCTGTGTCTGGTACTGCTACTTTTGTTGGTGACGAACATGCTGCACTAGCTGTTACTATCAACAGAGTATCAAACCTAATTGCACAGCGTACACGTAGAGGCGCAGGTAACTGGGCAGTTGTTTCACCAACTGTACTAACTATCCTACAAAGTGCAACTACTTCAGCGTTTGCACGTACAACAGAAGGTACATTCGAAGCACCAACTAACACAAAACTAGTTGGTACATTGAACAATGCAATGAAAGTATATGTTAACACATATGCTTCTAGCGATAATGTTCTAGTTGGCTATAAAGGTTCAACTGAATCTGATGCCGCAGCATTTTATTGCCCATACATTCCGCTAATGAGCTCCGGTGTTGTGCTAGATCCAGCAACATTTGAGCCAGTTGTTAGCTTCATGACTCGTTATGGTTATGTAGAACTAACTAACGCAGCTAGCTCTCTTGGTAATGCTGCTGACTACTTAGGTCTAGTCGGAGTTACTTCAAATAGCTTAACTTTTAGCTAAGTTATACTTTATATTACAAAATAGGCGCTGCGGCGCCTATTTTCTTGACTTTTTTAAAAAAACCGGTTGACAACACCATATAAGTTTGCTATATTAAGTACATAAGTTAGGCGACGGTTTAACTTAGATGGTGACTGAAGCGATGTCGGTAGACGGCATCAAGGTAATGTAGAAGAATCTTAGCGGATTGGTTTAGCGACTGCATACATGTTCTGGGTTAATTGCACGAGTCTACTTGTGCCCGGTTGAAGGTAATAAGTAATTCCTTCCTATCAATATTAATTAAGGAAGGTTCTGCTACAGTGGCAGGACCTTTTTTTGTATTTGATAAATATATACGTCAGATAGTGTGTTATTAAGCACACTTATGCTGTCCCAACAGCGTACCGGATAGAACCCGGATAGGACTACTTTTATAGGAGAAAAAAAATGGGAAGACCACTTAATAAAAGATTGTTTGGAGTAGCAGGCACAGGACCTACAGCTTCGGGAACAGAAATCAAAGTAAATTTTCATAACGGAACAGCAGTTAAAGAGGGCTATATTGTAAAACAAAAAGGTTCTAAGAAATTTGTTTGTGAAGAAATTGGAACAGCAGGCTTATTTACTTGCACACTAAAAACTGGTGTACTACCAGCGGCATTATCAGCAGGCGAAATGTCAATTTCAGTACAAGGCGCTGATTCAGAAACATACGGTGTTGCAAAAATTACAGGCAGAAAAGTTACTGTTGCTTCACCAAGTGCAACTGGTTCAAATGCATTAGCAGGAACATCGATAAAATATGCACTTACAGGATCAGCAGCAGCTGGCATTGTACGTATGGAAGAAGCTGGCGATGACAACACATTATCTGATACAGATGATGATGATTTCACTGAAGACGCATAATAATTAATTTTAGTATTAGTTAGGACAGTTTTAAGGATTGTCCTAACACAACTATTGGAGGAACTATGGCAGTATCTAAAGTACAACACTACGATGTAGATTTATACAAAATAAAAGTGAAAAGTAACGGATTGATTGATATTGATGCTGGCACTATTGAACTTGGCGGCTATGTAAAAATAACAGGTCAAAATACTTTTACATTATCAAATTGTACAACCACACAACGTGACGCACTTACTCCGGCAAATGGTAGTACTATATACAATACCACTACAAATAAATTCCAGGGCTATGCAAACGGCGCATGGGTAGATTTGCATTAAACAACTAACTCAATTAGTTTAAACACAGTTTCTAATTTTTTTTGATTTATTTTAGATCTTAATGTATTTGATAATCCTTGATGCAACGGCTTTGGCCAATTTCCAAAACTTACCCATGCATATCCGTTGTGTTCTTTATTTAAATATGGAATAAATTCTTTGTCTATTACACACAAATAAGTATGAAATTTAAAATTTTCATCATTGCTGATAAAAGTTTCTAGTGGAATAGTTTTTTTAATATCTGGAAGATTACCTAATTCTTCCTGAATTTCTCGTTGTAAACCTTCCCATGCTGTTTCGTTATCTTCGTTTCTTCCGCCAGGTAATCCCCACACATTTTTTTGTCGTGATTGCGCTCGATGTAAAAATAAAAATCTATTAGTTGATAGTGTGTAAATTAATGACCCGGAACAAATTATACTAGACATACATTAATTTAGCCATCCAAGTATGCCATCCAGTTTCCTCCTGAATAGAATCCTTCCCAACTTTTAGTCCAAATTTTTCCATTCCATTTATATTGAATATTAGTATTTAAATTCTTTATATAAGTTATATTTGAAGTACTCGATGCATTAAATATAATATCCCAACTGGTTCCATTCCATTCAATAATATCATTCTCGCCGGCAATTACATCAGTACCGTTATTATTTTTCCATGCATCAGGGCCGTCATATGCTGCATCATTAGCATTTGTACTATTATTAATAGCAGATAATATAAGCACACGTAATCCTGATACTTTATATGTTGAGGGATTCCATCTTTCGGGTTCAATAATATAATCAATACTGGTTAAACTATTTGAATCACGATATGAACTATTAATAATAGTATTTGCTGGCAGTGTATCGCTATCCCATACTATTGAAACTTCTCTATCATTTAATGGATTTAAAGTAAATGTTCCAATAAGATAGTTAGTAGTATCTAGTTGTCTTACACGAATTTGACTAACTCCGGCTTTGTATTGACCTGGATAACTTTGAAGTATCATTTCCCAACTTTCGTTACCAACTATATCGTTAACAACTAATTCACCTTTAGTACCAGTTACATACAATCCATAATTTTGATATGTAGTTGATATTGTTGAACGATCAACATCTGACAAATCAATATTAAGTTCAGATTCAATATTAACTTCGCCAGTTGATGATTCAATCTTAGTTGTAACTTGCTCTACTGGATGTTTAACGTCTTGATAAGATTGTAATATTGGAGTACTAATTCCAAGTTCAATCTCTCCTGAATCTTCGTTGTATATACTAGCAATAACTTTTGTAATTACTCCAAGACGTTTTACTTTTGCAGGAGGAGACAAATAGATAGGAGTTGTTAATGTTAGTGTAGCTATATCAATTTCGGTATCTATACCAACAGGAACATTTCTGCTGCTGAAAACAATTGTTTCTAGATTTACACTAGTTAAACTAGTCCAATCAATATAATTATCAGTTGATTGTATTTCTAAAGAAGGATTAAACAAAGTTAAAATTTGTTCTAAAATTTGTAATTTTTGATCAGTACTTGTTGACCATATATCAACATTTAACCCAAGTATATACGGAGTTGGCATTAATCTTTCAACTGTATAATTTTTACCTTGTTCATTTAGATATTCAGTACCATCAGCATTTAATGCTCTTTCTCGTACATGAACTTTACTTACATATGTTGAATCAGATGTTTTAGATCTATCTTGTTGTAAATTAGTAATATGTATAGCAATTCTTGGAGCACTTGGAATTTTGTTTTCTGAATTATCTTTTATAATATTTGCTACTTGGCGTGATAAATCACCATAAGTAACTGGTACTTCACGTAAATCTCCGTCGCCATCTTGATAGCTAAAATTACTCATTAACCGAATAGACTGTGTTAAATATCTTCTTATTTGACCATCATAAAAATGTAACATTAGTTATCTGCCCTTGGTGATAGTGCTTTCGACAAGCTCTGACGTTCTGTTACAGTAGTACCGCCTATTGTTGAAGTTTTAGTATTATTAATAAACGATGTACGTTGTGTATCTCTAGAATTAGTATTAGTTAGAGTTTGTCTTACGTTGTCTTCCATTTTAATCCATCTTGTTCCGTTAAATCTAAATAGTCTATTAGGAAAGAAATCAGTTCTTAAAAAATAGTCTCCATTCTGACTGCTTACAGGAAATCCTATTCCGCTACCAAATACTTCTCCATTTGGTGGCAATCCGTCTCCAACTAGATAGCCCGAATACCCTGATCTTTCAGGAGGTGCATTTGCTCTATCAATTGCTGAATCGGCACCAGTTGAAACTAATTCGGGTTTACCATCATTATCTACTTGGAGTGTATAAAAATAACTAGTATCATATCCGCTTTTTGGAGCATCAACTTCGGCTTGAGCAACAACAGCATCATTGATTGCTTTTTCTTGATTATAAGTACTTAGAACATCTCTTAGGGTATTTCCTTCATCATCTTCTGCAGATTTGTCAAGTATATCTTTATACTGTTGACTATCAATAATCTGTGTTAATTTTAATCTATATAAATGAGGGAACCATGTTTGTGAAAATCCTTCTGACGACCTTGATACTTCTTCAATTACATAAAATCTTTTCAGTGAAACACTAAAATCATTTAGTGCATGTTCATCAACAAGATGCGGCAGTTCAATTACATCGCCACTGATCAATTTACGCCCAATTGTTTTTACACTACTATTAATGTGTACAGTTAGATATAAAGTATCACTACTTAAAAACAATCCAAACTGACTTAAATTAAAGTCATTATCTTGAATATTATATATTCCACGGATTTCATATATATCAGGATCGTATTTTCGATCTCTGTTTTCAAGAAACAACATATCTTGAATATTTGTTTCAGCAACTTCATTATATCTTGGCTTATCTGCTGTTGACTCGACAACTGATGGATTGTCAGGACCTAAAAACTTATGGACAAATACATCAGTGCCACCAATTGAAAATTGTTCATAGATAACTTTATCTAAGAATTCATAATCGGCAGTTTTATTTGGTCGGTATAAACTTAATCTTGGCATACTTATATTTATCGTTACGCTAAATACTAGCGGAGACTTAAACATGGCAGACTTACAAACTGAAAAACAAGAAGTTTTTGATTATATTCATGCATTCCTTGGCGGAGGTATGATCGATGTAGAACTTGATCCTATACATTATGAAACTGCATTATCAAAAGCTTTATCAAAATTTAGACAAAAATCTGAAAATTCAGTTGAAGAGAGTTATATTACTCTTGATTTAGTTAAAGATCAAAATCATTATACTTTGCCCACTGAAGTAATTGAAGTTAGACAAATTTACAGACGCAGTGTTGGTAGTCGAAGCGGTGGCGGCGATGGCGGAACATTATATGATCCATTTAATTTAGCATATACTAATACATATTTACTATCAGGATCTGGTATGGGAGGATTAGCAACTTACGAATTGTATTCTCAGCACCAAGAACTTGTAGCTAGAATGTTTGGTGCATTTATTGAGTTTACTTGGAATAGTGCAACAAAAAAATTAACAGTTTTGCAACGTCCAGGATCAGAAGAATCGGTATTGTTATTTTGTTATAATTATAGACCTGATACGCAAATACTAGCTGATTATCTAGCAAAGCAATGGATTAAAGATTATACACTCGCAGCTTGTAAATATATGCTAGGCGAAGCACGAGAAAAATTTTCCACCATTGCAGGTCCACAAGGCGGAACTGCACTTAATGGTGCTAGTTTAAAGGCAGAAGCCCAGCAAGAAATGGAAAAACTTGAAATTGAAGTTTCAACTGCTGTAGCAGGCGGAACTGGATATTCCTTCCTAATTGGCTGAATTAACTATGTAGTTAACGGTAAAATCCGGTAGTTTTTAGCATGTATGCTAAATACTATTAACAAAATATTACCATCAGACAAGGGGAACTAAAAATGGCATTAACATCACCAGGTGTATCAGTATCAGTAAGCGACGAGAGTTTTTATACTCCAGCTGAACCTGGTACTACACCACTTATATTTGTAGCTACAAAAGAAAATAAACAAAATCCTGGAGCAACAGGTACAGCTTTAGGAACATTAGCTTCCAATGCAGGAAAGCCTTATTTAATCAGCTCACAAAGAGAGCTGTCTGAAACATTTGGCGACCCTTTATTTTATAAAGATGCTAGTAACAATATGTTACATGGTAGCGAACAAAACGAATACGGATTACAAGCTGCATATTCATTTTTAGGTGTAGCTAATAGAGCATTTGTAGTTCGTGCAAATCTTGATTTAGCTGATATTAGCGCAAGTGCAACTGCAACTGCTGGGAAAGCAGCTAATGCATCATATTGGTTTGATACAGATGATACAAAATTTGGTATATTTGAATGGAACGGTGCATCCGGGACAGTAACCGGCGGTCAAAGTTTTACAAATAAAGTTCCAACTGTTATTACTGACACTACTAAAGTAGTTGATTATGCAGGTGCTGATTATACACCAAAAGGTAGTGTAGGCGCAATTGGCGACTATGCTGTAGTTGCAGTTACTAATATTAACAGAATGTGGTATAAAAATTCTGTTGGAGCATGGGTTGAAATTGGAAGTTCTGCATGGAAAGCTAGTCATCCAATGGTAACAGGTACTGTATCTACACCAACTATTGTTGCTGGGCAAACATTATCTTTTAATATTAGTCTTGTTGATAGTGGCGGAACACAAATAAGCCAAGTTACTTCGGGTACTACACTAACTAGTATTGTAGGTGATATTAATGGTAATAGTACACTACAAACTGCAGGTATTACTGCTAAAGCAATAAGTAATCGCCTAGCAATTTATTACAATGGATCAACTGCACAAGGCGGAGTAGCAGTTGATAGAGTAGAAATATACGGAGATGTTGCACTTACTACAGCATTAGGAATAACTCAAGGTGATTATTATTCTCCAGAATTAAATATTGCACCTCATACTAATGTTCCTGAATTTAAAGCAATTAATCCAAATCCAAGACCAACTGGTAGTATATGGATTAAAACTACTAATCCAAATAAAGGCGCAAACTGGTCAGTAAAACAATATAATTCAACTAGTGATGTGTGGACTACAATTGATGCACCAATATATAATACTAATTATGCAGCAATTTATTCTCTTGATAGTACAGGTGGCGGCGCAAATATTTCTGAAGGCGCATTATATATTCAAAATAATCTTACAGAAATAGCAGAAAAACTAGCTACATTTAAAGTATATAGAAAAAATAATTCAGGTGCAACTACAATAACAAGTGGCAAAGTTTTAGCTAGCACATATTCAGCAGGTACTTATTCATTCACAGTTTCAGAATCAAAAACTGGTATAGCTACTATGAGTACACCAGTAACTGTTTCATTTACAGCAACCGGTGCAACATCTGATGCTGAACTAATTGCAAATGCAATTAACTCAGCAGGATTTACTAATATTACTGCTACGATCGATTCTGTAAATAGAATTACTGTTTCACATGCATTAGGCGGCGACATTAGATTTGTTGATACAGCAGGTGCTTTAGCATCTTTGTTTACAATATATGATTCAACTAATGCAAGTTCAACTACTAACTTTTATTTTGTTCCTGGAACAAACACATCTACATCGCCAAAACAGTTTATGGCAAGCTCGTGGAAAGTGTTAACATATACAGCCAAAGCAACTGAGCCAACTACTATCCCAGCAACTGGTACACTTTGGTATAGCTCAATTGTTGACGAAGTAGATCTATTAATACATAACGGAACTACTTGGGTCGGATTGCATAATTTTGATCCATTAGGAGGAAGTGCAACTGGCGCTAGTAGTGTACTTGACCCAGCTGGTCCAATAGTGTCAGCGTCACAGCCAACTACACAATCAGATAAGTCGGCATTAGTTGAAGGCGATATATGGATTAGCACAGCTGATCTTGAAAATTATCCAACTATGTATCGTTGGAATGCATCATCAGCAAAGTGGGCCATTCTAGATAAAACTGATCAAACTACAGAAAATGGTATATTATTTGATGATGTACGTTATAATACCTCAGGAGCAAATAGTGCTACAGCAGGGACAATAGTTGACTTATTAACTAGCAACTATTTAGATCCTGATTCCCCAGATCCAGCACTATATCCAAAAGGTATGATACTATGGAATACACGCAGAAGTGGGTTTAATGTAAAGCGTTATGTACAAAATCACATTGATACCGATGCACTTAATACTAGAATGGCAAATGCATCAATGAGCGGGTATTATGCAAATCGTTGGGTTACTGAATCAGCTAATAATCAAGACGGCTCAGGAAGCTTTGGCAGACACGCACAGCGTAAAGTTGTAGTATCAAAATTACAAGCATCAGTAAATGATAATGATGATATTAGAGATAACGAGTCAAAATTATTTAACCTAATTGCTTGCCCAGGATATCCTGAACTAATTGGAGAAATGAAAACTCTTAATTACGATAGAGGATTAACTGCGTTTGTTATTGGTGATGCTCCAATGAGACTACGTCCAACTGCAACAAATATTAATAATTGGGTAACTAATACTGCACTAGCACCAGAAGATAACGACGACGGTCTAGTAACTAACGACGAATACTTAGGTGTATATTATCCTGCAGGATTCACTAGTGATAATGCAGGTAATAACATTGTTGTTCCAGCAAGTCATATGGTGTTGCGCACAATAGCTCTTAATGACCAAGTTGCATATCCTTGGTTTGCTCCAGCAGGAACAAGAAGAGGCGGCGTTACTAATGCTACTGCAACTGGATATATTAGTGCCGAAGGAGAGTTTATAAGTTCTCCATTAAATGCCGGACAAAGAGATACATTATATTCTAATAATGTAAATCCAATAACATTCTTACAAGGTTCAGGAATAGTTATATTTGGACAAAAAACTAGAGCAAAAAATGCAAGTTCTCTTGATAGAGTTAATGTTGCTAGATTAGTAATTTATCTACGCAGTCAACTTAATGCACTTGCTAAGCCTTATCTGTTTGAACCAAATGATAAAATAACTAGAGACGAAATTAAACAGCAAGTAGAAGGATTATTAGTTGAACTTGTTGGCCTTCGCGCAATCTATGATTATCTAGTAGTATGTGATACTACTAATAATACAAGTACACGTATCGATAGGAATGAACTATATGTAGATATTGCTATAGAACCAGTAAAAGCAGTTGAATTTATATACATTCCATTGCGTTTGAAAAACACAGGAGAAATTGCAGGTTTATAAATTTTTAGGGTCGGGGCAACTTGACCCTAAAATGATAAATACATGTAATAAGGAGCATCATATATGGCAATCTCATCATTAACAAAATTAACAGTTCCACTAGCAACTAACGATAGTGCTTCGTCACAAGGCTTGTTAATGCCAAAACTACAATACCGTTTTCGAGTTACACTAGAAAACTTTGGTATTTCAACACCAACAACAGAGTTAACTAAACAGGTTATGGATGTTAGTAGGCCAACAGTAAGCTTTGAATCTATGGAGATTCCAATTTATAACTCCAAAGTATATCTAGCTGGCAAACATACATGGAACCCATTGTCGTTGAATTTACGTGAAGATGTAAGTAACAATGTACAAAAATTAGTTGGTGAGCAACTACAGAAACAATTTGATTTTATGGAACAGGCAAGTGCTGCATCTGGACTTGATTACAAGTTTTTAACAAGAATGGAAATACTTGACGGTGGCAACGGCTCGTTTACACCAACAGTTTTAGAAACTTGGGAATGTTATGGCTGCTTTGTAACTGAAGCAAATTATAATACACTTAATTATGCAACAAGTGAACCAGTAACAGTGTCGTTATCAATACAATATGATAATGCTGTTCAAACACCAAACGGTGAAGGTGTAGGAACAAATGTAGGAAGAACAACTAGTACTAATTCAACCGGCGCTGGCTAACTAATACAAAAATGATTGTTATATAAAAGGAGGGTATTTTTACTCTCCTTTTTTATTTTTAATAATGTATGTACTTTAATATATAGATAAATATTAGTATGGGTAATTTTGTAAGTAAATATTTTGATAATTTTTCTAATGCTGAGTCTTCAAAAGGAAACCTCGGCGACTTTCAACACGCATCACGATTGTATATTGATAACAATATGCGTCTTGCGCCAAAGTTTAGTCACCTTTTTCATGTGGTATTAAATATTAATCCTAAAGCAAATGTTGCAGCTCTTAATAGTTCAATAAAATACGAAATAAACTTGTTAGCTAAAGAAGCAGACTTGCCACGTTATACCGTAGAATCACAAGTTGTTAATCAATACAATAGAAAAAAAATAATACAAACTGGAGTACAATATAACCCAATTAATATATTATTTCATGACGATAATGCCGGGTTAACTACACTATTATGGGAAGCATATTTTAGATATTACTACGCCGATAGTGATTATACTAATTCAAATATCGACGGCTCAGAATATATAGACGCAGTTGGATACAGTCGAGTTAATGCTGGACTTAACAATGTTTATGGTAGTAGTGATATATTTACAAGATTTAAATACGGGCTTGATAAACCTAATAAGACTACTCCATTTTTTACTAGTATACAAATATATCAATTACATCCTGAGGGAGGAAAATCACGGTATACTTCCTTTACACTAATTAATCCAGTAATTGATCAGTTTCAACACGATAGAGTTAGTAATGATGGAAGTAATTTATCTCAAAATACACTAACAATTTCTTACGAATCAGTACAATATGGAAGAGGATATACTCAAGTAGGATTGTCACCAGCTGGATTTGGAGAATTTCATTATGATAAAGTTCCATCACCTCTTGGATCGGCACCAGATGATTTATCAAAATTTACAAGTGTTATTAGTAAGATTGCCGGACTTGCTAACGATATTGATCGTTTTAGACATGGTGATTTCCTTAATTTTGCAAATGCAACCGGTAACGTTCTTAATACTATAACTAGTTTATCCCAGTCGTCTATTAGATCAAATTCAAGTAGTATTCTATCAAATGTAACAAACAACTTATTAAATAATGTGGTATTTCCAGTTACTTCAATAACACAAAATGTAAAAACAGTAACTTCTGCAATACAAAGGATATTCTAAAATGTCTAGCATACAAAATATACTTTCAAATAAAAATAGTAACACCACAACAGATGTATTCAATAATCTTAATGTTAATAAAAATGTACAATTGTCACCCGAAGTTGATGCAGTTGTAGGGTTTTTTGTTAAGCGTAAATTTTCTAGACTAGCTGCTGAAAGTGTTGCAGCAGTATTAATGGATCAAACAAAAAGTGAAAATAAGTCTGCATTAGAATTACTTGATGAATTAGAAAATTATGATAGTGTAAAACTTAATTCAACTATAGCAGTTATTTTAAATAATGCTAGATCTAATGTTACAACTATTGGCTTTAGGGTAGACGCTACAAAAAGTAAAGAATATAGAAATATTATAACTCGAAATAGTATTATTTAAGCAATGGCAAGTTACGCACAAGGAAGATTTCAAATAAAAAATGTCGAAAAATATTTAGGCAATAGAGCTCCTATGTATCGTTCGAGTTGGGAATTTATGTTTATGAAAATGTGTGATGAAAATCCAGCTATTTTGAAATGGTCATCAGAGTCAATAAAAATTCCTTATAAGAATCCGTTTACTGGAAAACATACAATATATGTACCAGACTTTTTAATACACTATATAGATGCTAAAGGAAAAACTCATACAGAAGTTATTGAGATTAAACCAAGGAATCAAACAATTAAAGAACAAGCTAAAAGCAGACGTAATCAAGCACACTGGGCACTTAACCAAGCAAAATGGGCAGTTGCACAACACTGGTGTAAGCAAAAAGGCATGATTTTTAGAATTATTAATGAACAAGATATATTTCATAATGTTAAATGAATAATCCACTAATAGTTGGAATTAAGGAAATGTATAAAAACAGTCATCCTTTCCCTCAACTGCCATTTTTTAAATTAGTTTCATTTGAAGATAAAGATATATTAAAATCAGCTGATATATTTGTACAAAATAATATTATTGAACAAGGGCGTAAACATAAAAAAATTTACTATCAATATATAAAAGATTCAGGTAAGCCATACTTGTGTGTAGAAGCACCGGTATTTAGAAGAAATATGTTATTACATCCACATCCAAAATCCTATCATAGATGGAGTTGGATGAGCTATCTTAGAAACGAAGGCGATTATAACAATATAAATTGTAGTCCTGATAGATGGTATACAATTAAAAAGTTACAAAATATACAAATTAAAGACTGGCGATATTCTGGTGATTATATTTTGCTCATAATGCAACGTCCAGGCGATAGTAGTTTAAAAAATTTATTTTTAAAATATAATAGCTACGAAAATTTTTTAAGTTCGACTATTAAACAAATTCGTAAACATACTGACAGACCTATAAGATTAAGATTACATCCAGCAAAACAAACACTACAATTAAGAATGTTAAAAAATATTAATTTAAAAAATATAGAGATTAGTCAAAACATGCACGGTATAATTAATAATGGAAATAAAGAAGGAGGAACTGGACTTCATGAAGACTTTAAAAATGCAAGAGCTGTAGTTGGCTTTAATTCAAATGCACTAACTGAAAGTATATGCGAAGGAATCCCTACTTTTAGTATGTGTAACAGTAGTATGGCATGGGAATGTAGTAACTATGATCTTTCTTATTTAGAGTCAGAAACTTCGATGGATAGAGACCAATGGCTAGCTAATCTAGGATACTGTCAATGGACATTAACAGAGACCCGCAACGGCGAACCATGGTATCATTTAAAGTCATTATATAAAACAAAATACAAAAAGAAAAAACCTGGCAAACTTAAAGTTTACAAGAGTAATAAAAGAAAGCATATTCGATAAACCTAGTATATAACTATGATAAATATAGTAGCATATAATAGGATAATAGTATGACTAAAAAATTAGAAGATCTTTTAAATTTACCAGAGTCAAAAAAGATTGTCAAAGACGAAAATCGTAAAAATAAAAAAGAAACTCAAATAGTTAATCAGCGTGAAAAAACCATGCGTGATATTTCTGAATTTGATAAAATTTCAGAAGCATTGCCGCAAGTAAAAGGTCTTGGCGAATTAGCTGATAAGGAATTAACTGAAGTTGCAGATAAAGCAATGGAGGCATATGAAGATCTTATGGATCTTGGAATGAATGTCGAAAGTCGTTATAGTGGCAGAGTTTTTGAAGTTGCAGGAACTATGTTAAAAACTAATCTTGATGCTAAAATTGCTAAATTTGATAAGAAACTTAAAATGGTCGACTTACAACTTAAAAAACAAAAGCAAGACTCGCAAAATATTCAAGAAGCTACATTTGAAGGCGAAGGGTTTGTTGTAAGTGACAGAAATAGCCTATTAGAAAAATTAAAAGGCATTGATAAGGATAAATAAAATATAATAAGGTTGTATCCATGAAATCATTTACAGAATATTTAACAGAGTCAAAAAAGACATATAAATTTAAAATTGGAGTTGCTAATGAACTTCCAGAAGGTTTTAGCGAGAATTTAAAAACTTATCTTGATAAATTTAATGTGGTATCTTTGAGTAAAGGCAAGAAAACTCCAATACAAAAAGCACCTCTTGATTTTCCTAATTTACACAACTGCGAAGTAACATATTGGGAACTAGAAACCCTGTACCCAACCACTGATTCGGCATTAGCTGAGTACATTTCACAATGTTGTTTTGTTCCGCGAGCAAACATAATAGTTAGAGATCCAGATGGACCTGTCGAAACTGATAACGAAGAAATGAAAAACGTTCCATATGAGACACTGCTAACTCAAGATGATATGGGCGGTGAATCTGCACAACAGAGTGTAGGTAATAATAGAGTAATGGACTTAATGAAAGAACTTGAAACTGCTCGTAAAGAACGTGAAACTAGTGTCGATGGGTTTAAACTTGAAAACAGTGAAGACAAACAAAATAATAAAAGTATAATTGGAGATTAAAATGAGCAATATGCACGATATCTTAAAAAAGATTAATTTAATAGAATCAAGTGTAGAAGAATGTGGCGGAGATATGGGAAGCATGAACAGCATGCCGCCAAAGCCATCAACTCCAGTTACACTTAACATGTCTGCAGGCAGTGCTAGTGAAATGTCACAAATGCTTAAAGCACTAGCAAATATTGATGCTGGTAAAGATGATATGCCTACTCTTTCAATAGGACCAAAAATGGGAATGACTGATGATATTAACGAATCAAACCCTTATTCCGAAGAAGGCGAGTATTATGATGACGACATGCAAGGTACCATATATTGGCAAATTGAAGATGTTGATAGAGGCTTTGGATCCGAAGGCGAAAACTTTACAGCAACATTTTCTAAAAGTGGTGACGTAGATACTGAGTTTGGACCACAAGCACGTGATGAAGAGTATGAACTTGAAGGCAAAGAGCTTGAACGTGCAAAAGAAAGAGTGTATCAAGATATGCAAGATGCCGAAGATGACCGCGGCGATTATGAGTACGAAAAGAAGCGAGATCGTGATATGGACAACGAAAGCTATAGTAACGAGCCTGACGAAACATATGGTTCTGTTGAGGATGTAACTGCTTCCGGCGATGATCTACACAAGCGTAAAAAATCCTATGGTCCAACTTCAGGAGGAGATAACCCAATGGCAATGGACGAAACATACAGTATTAAAGCAAGACTAGTAAAAGCTCTAAATGAAAAGAAAGCAAAGCCTGACTTCTTAGATGTGGACAAAGACGGCGACAAAAAAGAGCCAATGAAAAAAGCTATTAAAGACGCTGGCAAAGGAAAAGGCAGTAAACCTAAAAAAGGCAAAGTTCCTCCGCAG